>BNJU01006053.1_pt1 | contig 48631 bp, 74 predicted proteins | sample 8539281 | NCBI WGS metagenome assembly BNJU01 (sample SAMD00202456, study PRJDB9452) | human saliva metagenome | isolation source: human saliva | place: Japan | reverse complement strand
CGCTCTCATAAACTAATAAATAGGCATTGTAATTCAAAGTATTTATAACCTTATAACTCGATAAAAATAGATTGGGTAAGCCCCATAAATCCACCATTTAAAACTTGATAAACAAAATGATTTTCGGGATGAATAGTAGCTATATCTAACTCATATTCCGATTCAATTGAACGTAAATCCAGTCCTTCATCAATCAATCTAAAAAGCAACATAATCGTCACATTTTATAAGTTTATCACTGATTTTAACATAGAGTTCACCATCAGTGGTTAAACTAGCTTCTACATAATATAAACCTTCCTCGATGTTCCCTACTTCACTTATTTTCAAGGGGACGCCCGATATTTTTTGCAGTTCAGTAGCTGTTTTTTCAAATTTAAATGTCAAGGAAACATTTATGAGTATTTCCATCATGCCTTTATTAGAAAGGAAAACATAATGATTAAAATCATCAGCTGACCATATACCACAAGATCGATAACTAACTTCTTTCGATAATTTACTATCAAAAAAACTTGGTAGATTCCATAGCCATCAAGTTCATATTCTTTATTATATAGTTCACTATACTTTTTTTACTAACAAACGATAGATACTTAATATAATTAACTGATAAATTGAATGTCTGGGTTCCATCAAATATCTGAACGATATCTGCCTCTTGAGTTTCATGAGCAATCTGAAAAGAAAAAATCCAAGTGCTCTGAAGAAATCTTATCCGTAAATAACTTTTATTACTCTACACACTTTCATACCTCAATATCTCATTTTTTTATATCTCAATCGTCAATTTTGCTATTTTATCTGATGCTTTAAAAACCTAAATCAGTTCTCTGACTATCATAATAGCTTGTGCATCAATTGTCAAGTTCAGCTTTCTCTCAAACTTATTCTATCTGAGCTATAAGTAAACTTTATATGACACCATAAGTAAAAAATCTCCTGAAGAATAAATTCCTCAAGAGATTTTTAGATTGATTTAACTCATAATCCTATGTCATCAAAAATCTAAACCGATAATTATCCATTCATCTACATAATCCCAAAAAGGTATCGGATATTCTGGCAACTCATCCTTTGACCAAAATACACCTCCTTCATCTATTGGTTTAGACAAGTCTAATACGAGATACGTTCCCATACCATTGCTAAAAAAATTGTAATAACTGGAAATGTCATTTGTTAACTGTTCCTCAAATTCCCAATCATAATCAGCTATTGGTTCAATCATATCTAGATCGTCTAAGCCCATGCTTTTACTGGTAAAATCATTAAAACCTGCATGAATGTGTGTATAGAAATCACGGATACTTCCGTCAAGTTCTAGTTTGGACTGATTAAAGTGATCTGTAAACTCTTGGTCCGAAATCGGCATTTTGCCCTCATAAAAAACCAAGCTATTGCTTTGATACGTTCTAATCGAATAAAGCAATGAGTAATTGTTTCCAATTTTGATAAGATCTATATCTTCTGAAAATTCCTCTAGATATGAGATTGTATTGCTGAGTTCCTCAGCTAGATATTTTTTCCATTCTCCTAGGATGATTTGTTTTCTTTTAGAAAAATCTGATGTTTGAAACGCATCCCGCCAATATTGTGGAATAGGATGATTGGACAGATTTTCAAAATTAGATAAAATCTCGACCATCTCTCCAGATGGCACATATTTCTTTAAAAAAATTTAATTTTTATTCATAAACTACCTCCAATTTATTTATCATAGATAAAAGTTATCTATCATGCTCTGAAGTTTCCTTTTCTAAGATTACTTCTTTTCTTATCAAATCCCTCCAAAAGTAACAAATTTTTTTCTTTGGGAATATATGATCAGATTCTATTTTCTTAGTAATGACATTTCCTGGTATTGTAAAAATCATTCATCAGCAGACTAATCCCTTTATTGACTCTCATTCAAAGATCTGATATGGAGGACATTATCTCTAAATTCTATATTCTGCAGCAGATAATTTATTTTTTTCCAATATCGTGCTTTTAGATATTAAAGTACACGATTAACTGCAAACATTTAGAAATTTTCTACTGTCATTGGTAGATGCTTCGTCATCGCAATATCAGCCTAAGGAGCTTCAACTATTTGAATATTACTACTCCACTACTGACCATTACCCGACAGTCTCACTCTCATAATCACACATATATATCAAAAGCGTTCTATGGAGTTCTATTATCAAAATATTTGGCACTTCCATTCCGAAATATTTCAATTCTTCTAGTATCGTATCTATGATTATCAATTTCAGAATAAATCCAAACAGGATAATCATCATCATGTTACCAATAAGTTCGATAGTATTCCATTATTGGCCCCCGTCTGATTTTTATCATTAAAAAAAGTTGTAATGTTTTTCAAAAATCATTTTTGAAATTTCTATTACGGTAATTTCCTCACTATCGTTGATAGATTCTAAATCTTCATCGGTAGGAAATTCACCCAACTCAAAGGGAGTATTAGCATCATAATAACTAATTTTTCCATCTAAAAATTTCTAGTTTTCTAATCTCATACCCTGATTATCAACTCTGAAAAATATCCATGTTGCATATTCAAGAGATGACTGCTCCCAATAAGTTCTATAATATTTCATTAGCTTCCTCCTAATTTTCACCATAATTTACAATACGATTTGTTATATCAAGAGAAGATTCATTAGGCGAATGGATTCCCTGTCGTGTCTGTAGTTTTTAATGATTATCGCAAAGTTCAAAGCTACTCAGTTTCTTCTAATAAGGAAGGATTAATAATTAATTCTCTTTCAATTGCCATTCCGATTCCACTGATGGTTGTTATTCCATGTATCCCTAATATTTTAGGGCTCTTTATCCAATAATTCCCCAGTCTCTTTACAGAAAAAGTTACCTTTAAAATGAATACTATAGAATCCAAAAATCCAGCTTTTTCTCTTCCTCTGTTAAGGAATATTAGCGATAGTATGAAAATATCCTTTTTTTCCAATATGCATCATCTACAATAGCAGGTGGAATTAACAAGTTAGAATAATCTGGCTTGTATTTATCAATATTTTTTTCATGAGTATTCCCTTTAAAGATAAATACAACATGTTTCCTTCCACAAAAAGTATCCCGAACTTTTCTAACTATATTAGAAACCAGCACTTTACCATAAAAGTAGATTCCTCCCTAGGAGACACAAGAAATACATCTCCCACTTTTTGGAATTGACCTACTTTTTAATCACTTTTAGTTGATGAGTAGCTGCCTTTTGTGTCATAAAAGTTCTCTAACTCCTTCTGAATTTCTACATTTAAACTCTCAAAACGTTCTTTTTCTTCTTAAAGCTATTAGATTTGTATTCATTATTAATTTCCTCCATTAAGATATTTTTTCACCATTCCATTCATTAGAGACCGCCTTTTTAACATAGTTCCAACCTTTTTTTGATACTGTTCCAGAAGTGCACACTCGGGTCTGTGTAGTTGACGGGGGTGTTCTGCACATAGCTGTAACGGTTCTGGCTGAGAGGTTCTGTGTTCTCACCTGGGTAACCATCCTCAGTTAAGAAAGTACCTCCCTGACTATCATAATAGCTTGCTCGTAAATAGTCAAGTCCAATATCATCACGATCCTTGCCGTTATAGGCAAATGGCTGAGCTGTTAGGTCTGTGCTTGTCTTTCTTGTCCCAGAGAAGTTATAGCCGATGGTGATAGTATAAAACTCTCGATGAAAAATTTCTTCGAGAGTTTTTAATGATTATCGCAAAGTTCAAACTACTCAGTTTCTTCTAATAAGGAAGGATTAATAATTAATTCTCTTTCAATGTCCCATCCTATTCCACTGATAGTCGTTATTCCATGCATCCCTAATAATTTTAGGGCTCTTTATCCAATAATTCTCCAGTCTCTTTACAAAAAAGTTACCTTTACAATGAAGTTTATAAAAGCCAAAAATCCAGATTTTTCTCTTCCTCTGTTAAGGGAATATTAGCGATAGTATGGAAATATCCTTTTTCCAATATGCATCACCTACAATAGCAGGTGAAATTAACAAGTTAGAATAATCTGGCTTGTATTTATCAATATTTTTTTCATGAGTAATTCCTTTAAAGATAAATACAACATGTTTTCCTTCCACAAAAAGAATCCGGAACTTTTTCTAACTATATTAGCAACCAGCACTTTTACCATAAAAGTAGATTCCCTCCCTAGGAGACACAAGAAATACATCTCCCACTTTTTGGAATTGACCTACTTTTTAATCACTTTTAGTTGATGAGTAGCTGCCTTTGTATCATAAAAGTTCTCTAACTCCTTCTGAATTTCTAAATTTAAACTCTCAAAACGTTTTTCTTCTTAAAGCTATTAGATTTGTATTCATTATTAATTTCCTCCATTAAGATATTTTTCACCATTCCATGCATTAGAGGCTGTCTTTTTAACATAGTTCCAGCTTTTTGATACTGTTCCAGAAGTGCCCACTCGGAACAGTGTAGTTGACGGGGTTGTTCTGCACATAACTGTAACGGTTCTGGCTGAGAAGGGATCTGTGTCCTCATATGAGTAACTATCCTCAGTTAAGAAAGTACCTCCCTGACTATCATAATATCTTGCTCGTAAATAGTCAAGTCCAGTATCATCACAATCCTCGCCGTTATAGGCAAACGGCTGAGCTGTTGGGTCTGTGCTTGTCTTTCTTGCCCCAGAGAGATTATAGCTGATTGATGCGACGGCTTTTCCATCCTTGGTCAAACCTGTCACAGATCCCGACTGTTTTCCAAGTAGTTGTAGCTGTCACCTGTTTGGTTGTTGAGGTAGCTAGCTCGATCTTTGCCATAACTATAGTTCTCTCGTGCCTTGCCATCATGGTCATAGGTTTCAAGGACTTCTGTATGTTCACGATTGATATCATTGACATAGTTGCGTTCCTCGTAGTAGTTGTAGGTATCCTCTCGTGTGGTATAAGGGATGCGGACATCCTGAACCTGACTGGCATAGGTTACTTCTCCCTGTCCAGGTAGGTTCCCAAGTTCTGGTGGATTGACGGCTATTCCTTCCTTACTTGCTCGATCCTTAGCCACTTTCTGGTGATAGGCTGTCGACACATCGTCAAAGATGCTGTGCCAGATGCTTCCTACTGTCTGTGGTAGGGTGGATAGGGCTTGGAGGACATTCTGACTAAAGCCATACCAGAAGAGGGAGTTTTCTTCCCCACTTGGGGCTGTGTATGGCGACTTACGACCTGACTTGTCTCTACCTGCATGCGATACCTGATCCCCAGATTGAGCATCCTTGGCTTTGCCTTGCAAGAGTTGATAGGTGTACTTGCCTTCCTTGCGACTAGCAGTGAAGACACGATTATCATCTCCGTCGTAAAGTGCAGCCATGAGAAGGCCCTTCTTGTTCTTGATCGCAAGCAGGAAGTTCTCGGTGTCGTAGATGTAGTCTAGCTTTTCTGAGTTCTTCTCAGAAGCGATGTTTATGTCAACATAGTCAGCTAGCAGTAAACTTTATAGTGAACCATAAGTAAAATCTCCTGAAGAAAATCTTCAAGAGATTTATTGATGTTAATTAACACATTGTCTACTAATCCACATAAATGCACATGCCTTCTAATAATCCCTTAGCTTCCTTTAAGCCCTCTAATCCATATTTAGATAAGATTTCTACATCATCAGCCAGTCTGATATCTTGTTGCGGATTAGACAATTTTTCTTTGAATAACTTTACAACTAAATTCAACTCCGCGGTATTCATACCATAGTAATTTTTCCAATGCTCTAAACCGATTTCAAAAGAAGAGAGTTGAGGAATCAAAATATCTCCACCGTTAGAGAATATATCCTTCCAACTATCATTAGATTCTAACTCATTCCCGTTATTCCAGAAACAAGCTGTAATAACTGGGAGAATCTCTCCATTCCTTTCATCCAATAGATATTGCAAGGTCTCTTCCTCAGCCAATCGAAAATTTTGAACTGGACAATTTTCAAAATAGTATGTATAAGGAAGGAAATGGCTTAAACGTTCACTATTATCAGACCGAATAGCACATACACAAACATCATTTTGAAACGTAACAGTTCCTCGACTGCCAAAACCATCCTGAACGGAATAACTAGTCCCGTCCCAAGAGTGCTCAAAAGATAGTTCTGGAAATTTAGCAGACATAACTGCGCAAGAAATACTTGCTAAATAACATCCTTCATATAAAGTCTTTACATTTACATCATAAGACATCTCAATCACCTCCTGAATCATCATCAGATTTCATTCTATTCTCAAATCTAGGAAAAACTGTGCATTAGCATAGCTATTAGAACCACATTGGGTTTTAGGAATAATATGATCTATTTGCCACTCGTTATGTTTACCAGCTTTTTGAGGTTTATATAAAATTTCTACAGGTAAGTCTGAACGAACTACTCCGCCATTTCTTACCCTATTCTCTTTTATAATGAATTCCTTTTGAGTCGCATCACTTATTGTTTCACCTACTGTATCACTCCATTTTAGAATGAAATGTTAACTACTTTTAGTATTCTCTGAAAAAGGTAACAACATTCTAATTTCCACTTTTAATAATTCTAAGATACTCTTCACCGTCTTTTTGTACTACTTATTCAGTCAGTAATCCTTTTTAAAAATATATAATATTTCTCAAATCATTTGTCCACTCCACTATTTCATCATTACTCCATGTAATAAACAATATGATGTGAGATATTTAAAAATTAGTTGATACATTGTTCTTCACGTCAAGTCCCTAATTCGGTTTTTATAAAAACAACTATTGGTTCTTCAGTATAATTAAAAATTCCATCTGTATTTACGTAATGTGTAAAAACAGCTCACAAAAAGTAGAAGCTAAAGAGTTTAACGAGACAGTGTCATTCCCACATAGTTTTCGTCATTATATTTACTTATAAAAGAATAGATTACTTGTGGATTCATAAATAAATAAACAATCTGGTCATATAGATCTTTTATTCATGACGAAATTCCCATCTAAAAAGTGTAACTCAATGGTTTCAGCATCCGTATTCATTTCTAAATCTTCAAATTTCTTCATATTACTTTTTACGAAAGTAAGAATCTAAAAAATTTTTTTCCCAATTATAACCATTCATGTAAATTCCAAAATGTACTTCAATATAATTTGAAATTTCTCTAACCAGTTTATCTCCAATATCTATCGTAATTATACCTTCATCATTTTTTTATGAAACTATCAATTTTTGTAGACAGATTATCATTCTTTAATACAAAAATTAGGAATGATAGATGGATTCATAATTAATGAACGGTTAATCTCAGCAGCTACTCCTGTAATTGTACAAAGTCCGTACATTCCTAAAAATCTGAGGTTCATGTTCTAAAACGCTCTCCACTTGAAGTATAAAATGAATCTCCTAAAGGATGAATCTTATAGAATCCTATCTCCAGTTTTTTTCTCTTCTTCACTGAGAGGAGAATGTTTAATTACGTAAAAGTAACCTTTTTCCCAATATTGATTACTGACAATAAAAGGATCCGTCAACAATTCATGATAGTTAGGTTTAAATGTTTCTATATCCATAGTATTAAAACATGTTGAAAATATTACGACAACATGGCTTACACTCATCAGGCTATTGCTTGATTCAATGTTTGATTCCATAACTTTCCCAAAAATAATATCCTTTTTGGGGGATAAAACAAACAGATCCCTTCTTTAGGCAAATCATTACTAGGTTTTATTACTTGGAGTTGATAATCACTCGAATCAAGCTCTTCAAACTTTTTTTAATTTTTCTTTGTACTTCTTTTTGGAAGACTATTAATTTTTTTATCTCTTCTTTCTTTTATCAAATTATTAAAAAAATCATAGTCTCCTCCTATTTATTATTTTTGAGCCCACTTTAATAGCCTCATCATGAAATTTATTTTTGGACTAATGCTGTTGATCTTATTCAATTTATTTGAGTTACCAATTGGATTTTCTATTAACACTCCATTGAAAATCAAAGTACATTTTTGGTGACAGGCTACTTAATAAATATCCTAATCCAGTTATTAACTTAGAAATTACCAACTAATCAATGAATCTTACAGTATTTTAGGAAAGTAAAGAAAGAATTTCTAACAAAAGAACTATGAATATATTTGTTGTCAAAGTAAACATTTCTGCTCTTTTTAATTTTAAATGAGTTTTAGTTATGAACTCGGAGATTAGTTTAAGCAGAAAAAGTTACCATTTTGGGATACCTTTTACTTCAATGCTAAAGAACATAATCATTGGAAACTAAGAGCTATAAGAAGGACCATTGAAACTCTATTTTAAAATTGTGTTGTTCCTTTTATGTCAAAAACACTGGCTAGTGGCTTTTGTAGATTTTGACATTGGGATTGGAAAAAAATTATACTTGTTTTTTTCTTTTAAGATTAACTATCATCACAACTCTAATTTTTATATTCCAATCATCATTCCTGCTAATTATCTGATGTTTTAATATTTAAAACCGTTCTCTGACTATCATAATAGCTTGTGCTTCAATTGTCAAGTTCAGCTTTCTCTCAAACTTATCCTTTAGTAGGAATATTTCTCAGATATGGTTAGACCAAATCTATATAGAATTTATTTTCGCTTCATAGCACTCATGATTCTATGAAATCGTAAGTAGATGAAGTCAGCTTCAATACCCTAGTAAGATAATTTTTGACCACTACTTTGAATCTAAAGAAATACTTCTTCTCACCTTCGTAAATAAGTATGAGTTCTGTTCCAATAGGCATGTTAAAAATTGATAATACTGCTGGTTCTATTTCAACAATTGTACTCCAGTCACATATCGACATATTTTCAGCATGTGATAGATATTCTTCTGTATCTATTTCGGATAAAAAACGCCATCCGTTATCTAACTCATTAACACTGTTCTCGCGTAATATCCATTTTATATTGGCCTTATTTTTCTAAAAATATTATTAGATACTATTGAAGCACCTAATCCCATTCCTTTATTACTCACATTTATAACCTCTATTTATGTTAGCTAGTTCTTAACTTGAATCAGACAAGACAAACTACTCAAATCTATTACCTTTTTATATCGTGGATTGAAATAAGATGTGAACAAAGAGATTAGGGATAGTCAAATTGATTTCTTAGAATCCATAGCGTACTATTCTAAATTCAATCCACTATACAAAACGGTACACTGTGAATTTTAAAAATGCTAGAAATTGACTCAACTGCTCTGGTAAATTTGTTCATATTCTATTTCATTTCACTATATATCCCAACCAATAAAAAAACCGAAGCCTAAGCTTCGGTCGTTTTTCATGGAAACTCTATTATTTAAGAGTAATTGCAAAACACTATATAGATGAACAAATATACACCTAAAAAGGCTTAAAATAAGCCTTTATGCGTTGCAAAAATACATATTATTTTTACCATAAAAAAATACAAAAGTTTAGACCTTATGCCCCTTTTTGCCCTTTTTAAACAAAAACACTAGTTGCCGCTAGCATTTTGAAAGTGGGTAGATATTCGATTATCAGCTATATTATACCACATTTTAGGGTCAGACCAAACAAAAAAACCGCAAGCTACTGCCTGCGGTCTAGTGCACTATATTTTTGATTCTTTCTGTTTTATTTTATTTTGTAGTGATGAGCCCATCAGGCTCCACTGTAAATGCAGCCTTGTCAGCCAATCGGCCATCAGGAAGAAGCATATACCAACCGTCATTATAGCGAATGAAGCAATCAGACTTCATGTCTCCGTTTGTAGGATCAAGATAATACCAGTTATCATAATACTTGATCCAGCCGGTCTGCATTGAACCGTCACGATTGAAGTAATACCATTTTCCATTGATTTTCTTCCATGACGTGGCCATATAGCCATCCTTGTCAAACCAGTACCAATAGCCGTCTGTATGCTTCAGCCATTTCTCAGAATACATATACCCTGATTCATTGAAGTAGAACCAAGATTTGTTTTCTTCGATATATTCGAATTGAGCTTTTGGATAAGAGCCATTTGCGCGAACCCACCAATAGCCTGTATCATCACGTTGCCATCCTCTCTTGACCTCTTCGGCTGCTGCAGATGAATTCGTCAAGCGATACACATAGTAGTAAGGTCGTCCTGCGTAGAGCCAAATATCGTCATGATCATTCACTGTGATACCATCGAAACGATAGTTACAGTGGATAATGTTATCACTATCCACGAAGATGCCAGTATGCCCGCCTGCTCCGCTAGAATAGCCACGACGACCCCAGATGAAAACATCCCCACGCTGAGCATCCCACGGAGTGTTCTCAGAGATGAGCTCATATCCGTTCTTTTTGAGCCAGTCATGTTCATACTCAGTATTGACCGCCCAACCTGCTGATACGGCTCCAGCACTCAATAGAGCGTAGTAGATTGAACTTGAGCAATCGTAAGAGTCAGGTCCATTGCGGTCATCCATACTATAAGATACTTGACCTTGTCGTGCACGCATCCAAGCAATAGCTGTTTCAATGTTTACTGCCATAATCATTCTCCCTTCCAGCTATCATTCATCTGTTAACCGCTGACTCGACAAATGTGTCTAAGTCCTTATCTGTCATACTAATGTTATATTTGGCGAGCTCAGCTCTGACTTTATCACGAGCTTGCTCCAGCTTTTCTTGACCTTTATAGCCCGTTTCAGAAGCGACCTGCTCCACGGCATTGACCGCATTTTTAGCAAGGATTTCAACAATCTTGATGGTCTTTTCACCGCCTTTTTGACGAGATATTCCTTGACTGCCTTAACTGCTACTCCTGCCAAAATGACAAGGATGCTAACTGCTCCGTTTGTGATAATTTCTGTGATTTAATTCATGTTATTTCTCCTTTTCGTCAAATTTGTCTTTCTGGTCAATATTTACTAGTAATTGACCTAGTTTTCTAGCATTGTCCTTCTTGATCTGGTTGATGTACGGTTTTAAAAACTCAGGGGAATGCCCTAACCAATCGCTTCCCAGTTCTCAAGTACCGAGCCTAGATAGTTAGCAATGAAGAACATCGTCCAGGTAATTCCTAGCGGACGAACACCAAGCGAACGAGCATACATCGCAACAAGTAAGATGACAGTGAATACTACGAAATGACGAATCAATCCCATAGTGCCAATCTTACTATCAAATCGCTTAGTTTTAAAGGCCTTGACATATCCCGTTACAATATCCAAAATCATGAGCCAAAAAAAGATATGGATGTACGGACTGGATGAGAGGTTCTTCAGATGTTCAATAAGTTCATGTAGTGGTAAGTCTCGCATATGCCCTCCTTCTAATCAATCTGTGGCATGACAATGGTCAATACACCTTGCTGCAGCATCTCGGCAAGAGCCTGTTCTTTCCAAGTGTAGCCCTCTGTGGCTTGCATTTGAAACTTGAAAATAGTCTTGGTTCCTTTTGGCCATTTAGCATTTGTCTCAAATGGATAAGGCATGGATACGATATCACCGTTCGAATATCGTGTACCTTTTGACAAGAGGCTTGATAAACGCTGCTACTTTTGTGTAAGCGTGGTAGGCATTCCTCCATTTTGGAGAGATGCCCAAGGCAACCAAGACTTCAGTGATAGCTGAGACTGTATCAAGATTTTCCTTGTTCTCAGTGGTAGCTTGTTCCACCTTGGCTGCCATTTCCTTGTTTTGTTGCAACTGAGCTTCTACCTGGTTAAATTTCTCCTTCTCAGCACGCTGTGGGAAATTCTCCTGATAGAGAGCCTCCAGAGCAAGCTCGAAAAGCTCTGTGTTTGACAAACCGATTTTTATCAGCTGGTAGCAAGATAGGCACAATAGCGCCATCTGAGTTGACAAGCGTGACCTTAGTCGCTGATGCTGTTCCGCTTGCATCAAATTCTTGGGACTTTGTCCCGTACTCTAATTTCATATGTTCTCCTTTTGATTTAATTATCTAAAAAATTATTGGGATTTTTACGGTTTGTTAAATTTTGAATGAAACGTTATCAAAGTTGAGCCATGTAGCATCAACGTTCTTTCTTACAACTATTTCTCCCGACGTTAAAATGCATAAAAAAACGCGACTGTAAAATCGTCGTTAATTGCAAAAACATAAGTTCGGTGTAACGGTCTAAATCCTACAGGTAATTGAGCTATAACCGTTCCATAAGCTGTCTTCCCTTTCGTTCCGACTCCACGCAAATACACAACGCCGTCAAACGACTTGGAATACTGGACATTGTTGTATTGCTGATGATGTTGCCATCCGTTTTGCAAAGATAAGTCCCTCCAAGGTGTGGGCTCGCTTTCTGATTTTAACAATGCTACATAGTCAGAGTTATTAGTTGATTCTGATTGTTGCACTACATAGCGCCATGGTCTCCAAACGTTATCATATCCGTACTCACGGACTGCCATATAGCCGTTCGAAGAAGTAACCCTCTGGATACACTCGTTAGTGGTATGTAATTTATAGCATTCTAAAATACAAAAAGCTCCTAAAGGATTGTTAGCAAAGTCTGCCCCGACTTGCCACAAACCAGGAATTTTCATATTATTTAAGTCTTTATTAAAAGAACCGTGAGGAGGAATTGCACCGCCGAAATTAGAAGTCAGTTGATACTGCTGAATAGGCTGGTCATTAGCATATATATCGCCTTTCACATCCAGGGCGCCCTGCTCTCTGATTTTGTTAACGCCCACCCCTGACCTATCATAAGATAAGACTACGCTCTCTGTGGCCACGTTGACCATGAAATCAGACCGTGTGAACTTGTCCTCTAGTGTACCAATGACAACCCATGACTGATTAGCTAGATAATTGCCAGCAAGATTAGCCTGTGAGTTGACGAAACTAGAGATACTAGTCCAGGATCCAGTAGCTGGTCCTGTGTCTACTTGAAAGTTACTAGTTCCTAGTCGAGCAATCTTGAATGTCAATCTCATTGAGTTTTTCTGACTTCCTGAGACTGTAAGAGGGGCAATTTTGGCGTTTCGTGTAACTGTCAGAGTGCTAGAGGTTGAGCCTGTTCTTGCTATGCTGAAGCTAAGAGCAGGGGCAAAATACTCAAAGCACCGTTACAGACACCTCTCTAGTGTCTGACCATCTCCCACGACTGTCAGACACGCTCGCTCTGATTTTGATTGTGCCGTGATAGTTCATAATACCAAGGCTCCCACCGTTTAAGCTTGTGGATTGGTTCTTGCCGATTATTTCAGCATAGTATCCAGTGATGGATGAGCCGTAAGAACCAGCTGCGCCATTAAACGCTACTTTGATGTTAGAAATAACCTGGATGAACGTGTCAGAATTCGGGATAAGGTTCTGTGCTGCAGAATTCAAATCTGACAGTGTAACCCCCTGAAAATGTAGGTTTCACATTCGCTGGCACGCTAGCCGTCAAAGTTGTTGACTGCGTTCCAGTCTTGGTAGAGCCTGAATACGTATCAACGTAGATTGTACCTGTACCACTAGCAGAGTTTGGGATGTCGTTGGAAAAATCAAGAGGGATCGTCCACGTTGTGGATGTGTCTACATTGCTTGCAATCGTTCCTGACTTACCTGCCCATGAATAGCGCACTATATGCTTGAAACTGGAGCTTTGACGGTTGATGTTGATAGTAACCGAACTACCAATAACTCCAGCGCTCACGCTTACAGAGCTTGAACGTGGGATAGTCGTTAGGCTGAGGCTTGCTGATACCGTGATAGTCCCATGCAGGCCATTATTCGGATTGAACGTACATGATATAGGTAAGGTCTTAGTCCCATCCGCATTGTGGCTGATTGTGCTTGAACCACTAGCAAGCGTGTACTCCTCTCCTGATGTCTCCCACGTCGGATAGCTGTAATGCATGTTACGGCCATCCAGATTAAGAGACAACGTACTGTCTCCTTGATAGTTATGAGTATAGTAGGCGCCTGTACGACTAACTGTCATCCGCCAGTTGACGGTTGATGTGTTAGCCGCAATGCTCTGAGAGCCTTGCTCCACATAGACATTGAGATACAAGCTCCCACTTGAATTACTAAACTTTGCCATACTTCCTCCTTTTAGCCTACATACCTGATAACGTTCATATCAGGTATGAGGTGGTATTGTTCTTCTCTAAAGCGTCCTATCTGGATAGTCTTAGAGAAAATCCCGTTCTCAATGTGGATAACACCTTGAGAGATATACATAACCTCGACACCAGCGCTAAACATTGAAATTCGTCCGTTAGGATTGAACATCATACTAGAGCTACCATCGTTCTTGCCAATGACAAGACCCTCATTAGATGAGCTCATATAGCTATCGATGAAATCCCAGCGATCAGATAACTCTCCCAAATCTTTAGCAATATTAGAGACACGCTGACTAGCTGAAATCAAATCTTTCTCAGCCTGCGCTCTTGCAGCCTCATTGGCCTTGACAAAGTCCTTGTAAGCCTTATCCAGTTATCGAGCGTATCAGCGCCAGCCGTAGCTTCAAGCTCAGCCTGGATAATTCCAGTTTTCTCATTTAGAGCGTTGAGTTGCTCCTGAGTTAGTGCTTGGTCAGCTTTTTAGAGTCTATATCCCTCTGAACATCTTCAGGAGCTGGAGACCAGTCTGTCTTAATGGTCCTTGCTCAATCTTCACGTCCCATACGCTTTTTACAGCTTCCTTATGAGTAAGTATTAACTCGTAGATGATAGACACCCTGTCGGCTTATTCCAAATGATTTTCGTTCCTGTGGTACCTGTCTTGAGGTCTGATACATGTGATAATTTCTGATATCCTTGTCCATAATCCAAAGAACTACGTTATCGGATTCTTTAAGTCCATCATGATGAGCTGTAAAGTTCCTGTCCGTTTTTGGCAGAAAATGATATATTCCTGCCCCTGTTCCATGTAAATAGACGTATTTCCTACATACAGAATGTTGTTGTCAAAATTTGCTGGCTTTCTATCTGGAAGAAAAAGGCCGCTTTCGAACCTCTTAACAAGTTCCGACCACCAACCTCAACTTTAGCCCACCGATCGGCCCATTTTGTACTTAGTTTTATCTGAGCTATCGGTTTTTCATAGTCTGAATAATGACCAAAATAACGCTGTCCGTTATCTGTCATTGTCAGACCAGAACCATCCACATTGTCAGAATACGCAAAGTGAACATAAGGTGTTCTTCCATCTGCTCCTGGTTTACCTGGTAGCCCATCGGCACCATCACGACCTTTCCATCTTATCCAGCGATAGTCAGCAGGATTCTTACTATTAGTGGCATTAAAGTCAACATAGATGCCTACATAAGGCTTATCTGTTACTGTATGGCTAAATCCACCTCCTGAAATAGTATCAGCATAGGCCATGTGAGTATATTGTGTACGGCCATCTTCCCCTTTAGGTCCAGGAATCCCTTGGTCGCCTTTTGGACCTTGTAAACCTTGGAGACCAGGCAAACCTTGTTGACCACGTTCACCTTGAGGGCCTCTAGGTCCAGTTTCTCCTCTATCTCCTTTTTGTCCAGTTTCTCCCATTTTTGCAACAGAAAAACCTGTCTCAGAGGTATTATCTGTATAGCTCCAGGTTGTTTTAGTCCACAAATACTGCCCAGCTGGAACGCTAGGAATTTGAGATGCCCATCCGCTAGATGGTGGAACAGTTCCTGATGTAGAGCTAGCATAAACTACGGTTGTTGCACGGAGGCCAACGCCATCCTTGCCAGCAACACCATCTCTACCAGTATTTCCGTCTCTACCAATCCTAGCTACTGAGTATCCAGTTTCAGAGGTGTTGTCTGTGTAATTCCAGGTTGTTTTAGTCCAGAGATATTGACCAGCTGAAATCACTGGAACAGTGCTTGTCCAACCAGCACTTGGAGCGTTAGTCCCTGAGGTAGATGGTGCATAAGTGATTACAGTGGAACGCAAGCCTACACCATTCTTACCAGCAACACCGTCCTTGCCTGGGTCACCTTTGTCTCCTTTGGCACCATCAAATGCATTTAAAAAAGTAACCTGCTCAGACGATACCTCTTTGTTATCAACCCAAGCAGAGACCGTCAATACCATTTTTTGGTTGATGTCAGAGGCTCGGACAATGTAACTAGAGCTAGTAGCTTTTATTACACCATCAACAACCCAACGCCAGCCACTATTGATAACCTTGTTACCTTTTATTAAAGTAGGGGTCACTACAGACTGACCTTGGCCATTTTTAAAAGCTGTACCGTTGTCTGTAGCTAGCTTGATAGTGTAGGGCTTAGCGTCCTCTATCATTCGGTCTAGCTGTTGCTGAATGCCTTGAGATAGACGATTTTCAAGTGCTTTGGCATTTGAGAAAGTGGTCTTATTATTCTTTGGATTGGTAAAGCTGATGACTTGCTCAGATACCCTCATCTCAAGCAAGAGAGTAGGGTTAAAGCCGTCATCATAGACTTTTACTGTGTCTCCTATTTCAAGATCCGCAAAGCCCTCAGCCTCGTAAGTTACTGCTGGGTAACAGTTCTTTTTGAGCTCACGGTAGGCTGTTGAGCGGATGACCTCAGGATTTGAACTCTCTATAGTCATGTCCTTTCTTGTCCACTGGTCACGGTCACCTGTTGAATGCGTGAAAGTAGACGGATACATCTGCATTGAAAGAGGGGCATACAAAGCAGCCCCTGACTGATAGAACTCACGTTCTCCCTTTGCGTTGCTGACAGACCAAGGCCCAAGCCCTCTAATATCAACTACGTTGCCTTTGTCGTCTTTGCCCGTTGGGACAACCGTGTTATAGATCCCAGTTTTGTCAATCGTCCTAGTGATTGTCTTGAGGTTTTTCCCATACTTCAAGATTTTTGGGCTAATTTGACCTACTCCCTGGTGGCTATCGTCGTGCTCATGATAGACATTGACTGTAAATGACTTGATGGAGCTGTCAGCGTTGAGACGCGTGTCAAACTCAATTTCTGCGCTAAATTTCTTAGCCAGACTAAGTAGTCTGTTGAGCTTGGTGTCTGCCCCCTCCCATTCAGCAGAGATTTTCTTATTAGCAACCTCATTGATACCGATTTTTAAGAAAGTATAGTTGAGCAAGTCCATTTCCTCACAAAATTCCTTAAAGCTCATGGCCTTAGGCGATTTGTAAGGGATAGAGTACTCATTGATCAACTCAAGGTTTAGGTTGATACTGTAACACTTGATAACTTTCTCATTTTCCTCAATTTTTCGGATTGTATGTAGGTAAGTTCTGCCCTTGTATTTGAATGAGACAAAGGCTTTCTCATTGAGAGAGTTATAGGCCCTCTTTTTTTGCCTACATCTGAAATGATTGCCTTTTTAAAGACCGTAAAATCAAAGGTACTAGAGCCAGTTTCCAGGTATCTTGTCCAAGTATCGTTGAAATAGTTCAATGTATCCTGTTTGTCATTGTCGATAAAAGCCACTTTTCTCAAATTTGAGTCATGTATTGTCAATAACATTGCTATAGATACCTTTCTTTTAAATTCTACTTTTACAGTTGGCTTGGTCTTGACCCAACTTGAGCAATAGACCTCAAGCTGACTGTTGCCAGGTGGGATAGTCAAGAAGCTTGAACCATCTACGACGTCTACAATCTTCTCAAGGCCGTCAACTGTAACGGTGTCATTCTCGCTGTTTAGCACAACATTTTGAACCTGATTGGGTAGCGGTTCGGCACATCTCCGATTGCTGGGACAAAATCCTTACGGTACAGTAGTTCGTCTATATACATGTGAGTAACCATAGGTTTATCATGGTAGGACCCAAGCATGACATGGATTTTAGCTGACTTTCTGCCCTTGATTTCGGGGATGGTAAAGCTGTAATGAGAGCCTTGGTAGTATACCTGGACCCTATCATCATTGCGCTTTATTTCAAATTGTCCGTTGGAAGACGTGAATGGGTTCACCTTGCTATCTGATAGACCTGTAAAGTTCCAGCATTTAAGAAAGTAATAGCTCCCCTTGCCGTCGGATCCAAACACATTGAACTCACATTCTTGTCCCTGAGTCCGTTTGAACGTTTCAACGCCATACAAAAACTGACCTGCCGTATCAGATACAGTAATCTTGATAAAGCCATATTGATTGATTGCGCCAGGTAAAAAAATCTGTTTACCAAAAATGTAATCATCAAGGGATCCAACACTCCCAGCGCTGTCTACAGGGATGTCCCATGTCAAACCTGTAGCGTAGTTTTTAGTGTCAGTACCGTTAAACTGGTCTCTTAGCTTAATGTGTTTTTTATCCCAAAGCGTCAGGATTTCGGATACACCTTTCACGTTTTCGCTGTTGTCGTTTGTGATCGTCTTGTTCTTTTGTCGCTCTGGTAAAAGCCATCTGAGATTTTATTACCTCGAAAATCAAGTAACACCTCAGACCGTTTGACTATGCCTGTATCGGCTTCCTCACGGTCTCCAACTTCAAGAGCGCCACTAGTGTTGACAAGACCGATATAACCGTTTTCCGCGTTGTTTTTGACTGTCACCACAGGAAAAGCTGGGACGTTGCCATTATTGACCAAATTAAAAACAACCTTGCCAGGTTGCTCTTGCCCATTATCGAAACTTTTATAAGTCGTACCATGTGCGACACCATCAGAACAAGAATCTCAAACTCGCCCTTTTGAAGCCATCGGGCCACATTGTCAACATCAACAGAACCAACAACAAGTCCCATATAGTACTTGTCTGGCTCGTCTGAAATATCAATACGAACTGGCTTGTCGGTGTTCAAGATTGTAGCCAAGGCGTGCTTGGCCAATTCGGCATCCTCGCCGTTTTTTTCTGAATGGTAAACTTAACTTTGATTTTTAGGTCCAGTTCTTACTTCTTGAACGTTTACCCCCAAAAAAGGGGCATCATTTGTTGTGACATCCTTTCATTTCCTACCGGACGAATTACTTCGTTGATTTTTATAACCTCAGAGAGGTCATGATTGTTATAGATAACTGTGTCCATTAAATAATCCCTCTCATCATGTTATCGATCATGAGCTTGTCGTTTTGGTAATCGGTCATCTTTTGACCGATTTGGCCAACAAGCGCTCCGCTTTCCATCATCAGACTGACTGGACGTTTTACTGCCCTTTCAGCGATTTCCAGAGCTTGCTCTACAAGATGGTTAGATTTTTCTTGTACGACCTTAACGCTCGCTTTTAAGCTGACGGTCAAGATCAGATTTGACCTGAAGTGTCTTCGTAAGGTTTGATTGACCTACTCCAAGAATGTCTTCAGGAGCAAAATTGAAAGCTCTGATTTGGTCGAATACATCGCCCATGGCATCATCTACCTTGTGAGCATCTGCCAAGATACCTACTGCCACCCCCTTGAGAGATATAGCGTCCGACATTGTCTCTGAATCGTCTTGATGGACTGTGAATCTTGGCCTTAGCCTGTGCGGCTCTCTCGGCTTGAGCGACTAGCGCATTAGCTGCAGCCGTGACGGCTCCTAGAGCTGAATACATACCTTGTGCTAGACCTTGGCCAATCATCGAACCTACATAGCGCATAGCACTAACGCCTGACATTGCAGTAGCTCGAATTGAGCTGACCATTGTAGACATCGCTGACATTGCTGAACCAACGCCAGAGCGTATGCCGTTTGTAATTCCTTCAGAAACCCCACGGCCTGCCTGTTGTCCAGCCTGTGTCATTTGAATTGATGACTGTGTAATCACAGACACAATCAATACCATGCTTGACTGGACAGAAGCAACTGCTTGTGCCATCGCTGAAGCTATGCCTGAAGCAAGCTGAGAAATGGAAGCTGAAGCTGATGAAGCTGATGCGTTAATCATCGCTAGAGTAGATGACATCGCTGAAGCTCCACTTTGAGCCATCACCATAGCATCAGTCAGAGCCATCAAACCTGTCTGAAGCGCCATAACACCAGACACAGGATCCAGAAAGGCTTGCAAATGAAGCCATGACCGATGAAGCAAAAGTGCTCATCGAAGTCCCAGCGCTTGTCAATGTTTCTGGCAATGTACTAAGGCTAGTGCTTAGTGATGATAGGGCCGTAGGTAGTGACTGTAAGGCTGCACTTGCAAGTTGAGCTGATGTAGCCATCAAACTCAGTCCTGTCCCTGCTTGTTGCAACCCAGGTCCCACTGAAGCAATGCCAGAATTAGCAATAGCTGTCAATCCTGTTGCTACTGTCGCTAATGTTCCGGCTAAATCTAGCAATCCCTAAAACCAGTGAGCATCGAAATCCCTTCAGCCATGTATTTGACTCCAAGACCTGCGTTTAAGGCGGCGTTGCCGATGCTATCAAAGATACCGGCTACACCGTCAAGCACATTACGAATGGCAGAGCCGAAGGATTCAACTACACTACCAGCACTCTTCAAAATAGAACTCACTTGCTCCCCGAAAGTTTTCAAGAGATTAGACAAACTATCAATGATTGGACTAATCTGCGAGAACATGTTACTAAATGATGAAACGATATCCGCAATCGATGAAGCAATCGCAACTACCATTTTCTGTTATTGCTGGAGCAAATGGAGCAATCGCTTCAACAATTTGAACGATAGCATCAGCAATGATTTGAGCTACTGAAACGAACGCATTGCTTATAATCTCAACAATTGGAGTCACTGCTGTCGCAATTCCCGAAATAGCGTCACCTAGAGCTACGATAAACGGAGCTGCCGCCCCCATTGCCTCTCCGAATGCAACAACAAGAGGAGAGAGCTGAGCTAAGGCGCTTGTTACATTTGGAAGAACTCCTGAAACTGTAACGATAGCCTGGGCAAATGTGCTGATGATTGCAGTAGCAACAGTAGCAAATGCCTGCTCAACTGCGTTAATGATTGTAGCCACTCCTTCACCTTGACTAGCAATGAGACTTAGGCCTGCAGCAATAATAGCCACTCCAGCTCCGATTCCGACTGCTGCAATACCAATCGCTCCACCAAGAGCAAGGATATTCCCAACTCCGGCCGTTCTCAAAGCCAATCCAAATGCTCGGATGACTGGCGCTAAACCAGAAAGAGCAATTTTGATACCTTCGCCAATTCCTGTCGCAGCCGTTTTGATTGCTGTTCCTGTTGTTTTGATTAAGGTTGAGATTGATTTGAAGATTTGAGTGATTGCGCTTTTTGAACTCGTTGCACCTTTTACAACTTCGTCTACCCCTTCCTTGGCGCCTTTAGCAAATAAGCCAAACGGATTAAAACTCTTCAAGAAATTAAACGCTTTGAAAGCGACTAGAGCTCCTCAATCCCTGTGATTAGCCCTCTCCAAACATCTGCACTAATTGATTGAGTTAATTTTTGAAAATCAACTCACGACCAGGAAATAGCGTTCACGACGTGGCCAGCGGCTGCCTACGATATCCCAAGGGATTGCATCTCCCAACTTAATCGCAAGATCAAGAGCTGCATCCGTCAAGTCTTTAAATGCTTGATAGGCGTTCTTGATTGCTCCTGTTTCAGAGAAAGCTTCTAGTGCAAACTGAAAAGGCCATAGCCATATTCTGGATGATGACGTTAACTGTTTGAATGACATTCCCAACACCTTGGATAACATTGCCAAACCTATTGGATTCGCTTGTCAGTTCTTCAAAGAGCGACTGGATTGTCACAACAACATCTCGAAAAGTGTCCTTGATTACGTCAAAAGCACCCTCGTCAACTCCGAGCGAAGCAAACAACGATTGGAATCCTTGTTCAATCCTTGGCCCAGCTTCTGCCAAGGCTGTATCGATAGCTTGAGGAAGTTGTCTCATAATATTTCCAACCATAGGCAAGAAATTTCCTAAAAGGAATGTTGAGGTAGTAGAAACGAGCGCCTTCAATGATGGACCAATATCTTCACCGAGCGTCAAATTTGCCAAAAAATTGGATGCTGAGGCCTTCATTGCTGCAAACGAACCACTGAATGTAGTCTGCGCTTCTTGTGCTGCAACTCCTGCCACTCCCAGTTCTTGTTGAACCAGGTCAATGGCTTCTACGATATCAGCAAAGTTGTTGATATCAAACTTCTTGCCCATCGCCCTCTCAAGTTTGCTGGCATCTTTAAGAAGTCGTTGCATTTCTTCTTTGGTACCGCCATATCCAAGTTTCAAGTTATCTAGCATAGTATAGTTCTGTTTAGCGAAGCCTTGGAACGTTTGCTGGATTGAACCGATGTCCGTACCCATTTTAGCTGAGTTGTCAGCCATGGCCATGATAGCCTTGTCTGCCATTTGGGCAGCCTTCACAGCATCACCACCGAGTGCTTGCTTCAAGCTAGCACCGAATGAAACGGCTTGCTCTGCGTATGTATTAGCAGAGATACCAGCTGAAGCTGCAGCGTTCGCATATTGCTTCACAGACTCAGCTGCAGTCGTATAGAGCGTATCAACACCACCAAATGATTGCTGGAGCTTGGCCCCTTCGTCAAGAGCTGTAGCAAATACACCCTTGATAGCACTGCCAAGGGATTGAATCCCAGAAATCAGCGCACCGCTGACAATGTTAGCTCCTAAAACCGATTTAAAGACCGAGCCTACTCGCTCTCCGCTTTCAGCCAATCCACCCATCATGCTTTTTAAACGTTCGACACCTGACTGTGCCTTATTGCCATCCATGTCAACTTGGATGACAACTTTCCCATCTGCCATTGTATACCTCCTTTCTATTCGTAATAATCATATTCATCGTCTTCCAGTTCGTCGTCATCATCGTCGTCTGGTAGACGGTATTCTTTTTGTAATTTTCGCATATTCTCGATGTATTCCTGACTGTCGCCTTTTTGTGGTTCGTAAGAGCGAATCTTCACGACTTCTACAAATTTGGTTCCTTCAGGCAAACCAACAAGTAATGCGTTGAATTTTTTTCCAGTGCAACTTTCCAATCTCTTCAATTAAGTCGATTTTGTAGGCTTGCATGAAAGAAGCAAAGATATAAAGCTCCGTCATGCTTCACGTTGTAGAGTCTTTTCTGTGGTGCTTCTGACGACGTCGAGGACTTTATAACATTACCTGCCAGGTCGTACTCAACGTCGTCTTCTCTTTTGCCGTTTTGTATGTGTTCTTCAAAGATTGCCAATATCACTTGCATGGCCTCGTTTACGGTCAAAAAATCAAAAGAAACACCTGTCAGGATCCTCAACGCAAAGAAAGGTCGCATAATGTCTGAAACTTCGTCGTCTTTCCACAATTCAAAGACTTTCAAAACTCTATCGAACGATAAGAGCAGAGGAAAGTCTGTTCTTTGCCCTCTTAACGATTGCCGTGTCAGAAAGTTTTTCCATTTTTCCATTCTTTCTTCAAATTATCAAGAAATGAATCAAGTTCTTTGACACCCTTGTCATTTGCTGAATATTCCAGCTGGAATTCTCCGAAATCAATAGGGATGATATTACTAGCTTTTTTAATGACTACCATGTTTTGTACTCCTTTTCAAAAAATAAAAAGGCGTGATATTTCACGCCTCAGATTATCCTGGTACTACAGTTGATTTTTAGGGTTTTCGAGTCCATACGACCTTGAACTTGATACTTTCATTTTTCAGAGGCTTCACCGTCTCCAATTTCAATACCAGAAAGACGAGCTGGACCTTCATACTGGGTCTTACTGGTCGAGTCAACTTCCTTGTACCAAACCAAAAGCTCATCGCCGACCGCATCCTGTTTCTCTGCAATAAAGTTCTGCGCCTTGTCGTCTGTATCACGAGCGCCCTCAAAAGAACGACCTCGTGTTTTTGCGATCACTTGCTCTTCAGGTGTTCCGTCGCCAGAAAAATCGGTAAAGTCGTCTGTCTTCTCGTTGTTTTCTGGCGAAGATGTTTTGATTCCTTTAGCAATCCAGAGATACTCCGTTGCGGTTGGTGGAGTATCTGGAGTTGCTTCTTTGTGAGACCGATGTAGTGTTTACGTTTTACGTTTTTATTTTTTTAACCATTATTCATTCCTTTTCGATTTCAAGGCTGGCAGTTACGTCCAGCAAGTAAATGTAAAAAACCTTGCTCGTCTAAATCATTTAAGTAAGGCTTGTCCACCTTTCAGACCTAAGAAACTGCGTAAGAACCATTCTTACTTGGCAATTCTAGGTCCATTTTTGATAAGGCAGTGTTAATCTGCCACAATGTATTATTGTTTAAATCCTGATCTCGTGACTTGATAGCAATTTCAAAGGGCAAGCTGACCGTTTGAGTGCCAGCCATATCCTCGTCCACAACTTCCCCGCCAGGAAGCGGATAAAGAACCAATCCCTCTTTCTCAGATAAATAACCGAGTTTAGACGGAATTTTGTCTTGAATACCCTTGATATGCTCAAGCAAGACCTTTGAAAAATCATTTTTTTGAATCATTTCACTCCCATCGCTTTCGCTCCGACTTCAGCCCAATTTTTCGCATATAGAGCCGATGCCTTCTTATCCCATCGTGGTCCTGTTCCAGGTGTTGGTTTTTGGCTCAGCAATCTCTTCTTGTTCGCAAAGAAAAAAACTTTCTTTGTTTATCCGAAAAGAACCCTTTCGCTTTTTGCCATAATAAAGCAATCTGGCGTAAGGTGTTGCGTAGATAATCGAGTCTTGTCGCACATGACCACTTGACCGTAGGTCTCCTCTTCGTTTTGGGACGAAGCGCTCCATATCCATCAGCATCTGATTAGCAATAGCCAGCTTCCCTTTTGCGAAATTAGCTGGAGATACTTTCTTCTCGATCCCTGAAAGGTCTATCTTCACATTAACACCACCCATCAAATCACCTCAATTTCATAAGCTAGAGGTTTTTTTAGTCAAAGGATGATATTGTGGAATGATGTTTTCTTTTAACAACGTAGCTAGCACCTTCCTCTTCAATAACACCTCCCACAAAACTCTTGTCGAGCTTCACAGGACAGTATTTGTGATAGACAATCACAGTCGAGGAATTGGACTCGCTACGATGATTGCCTGTCCCAGAATGAGAATAAGACCTATCGAATTTGCAAGGGGACAATAAAAGAGGGTCAGAGTAAGTCTCTTTCCCCCAGTCGTCCTCTCCGATTGGCTTCTTTGATAGTCACAGAATCAGATAGCATTCTTTTTATCTATCATAATCAACCCTCGCTGAGCCAAATCCAGCCATTCTCAGCCAGTTTTCAGCATCCTTTGATAAATTATACCTTTCTGCTAAAGAAAGCGAATTTGAGCCATTCTGAGAACCTGAGCGATAACTTATAGATGTCCGTCCTACTGACATGCTGGCAATGGATTGCTTGTCCTCTGCCGTCATGATGCCAGAACTATCCAAATAAGCAATCTGGAAGGCTGTAGCAAGTTTGACTGCCTTCTTGCGAGCTGTATTGTCATCAACAAAGCTATTTAGAGAATAGAAATCCCTGATGTAAGCATCAATAGCGAGTTCAGCACGCTTTAAAAGCTTGTCAAAGTCGCCCTCAACCTCAAATCCGAGCTTATCGAACTCCTCTTTTCGTTAAGTAAGTCATCTAATCACCTCCTTAAAAGGTGGATGCCCCCACCTCAAATAGATCTTGCTTAGGCTCTTCAATGAGTTCAAGGCAATCTTCACCAACAACCCCATTAAACAGGCTATTAATTCGATTAGCTTCGTCTTGCTCTAGATCGTACTCTTGACCTTTGTCAAAATGACGGTCAGACTTAGCAAGATATACGTTCAATTTTGCTTTAAACTTGGCCATTTAGCACCTCCAAAAGCTCGTCTTTTGATTTGGTTGAATAACCTTCAACCCCTCTTTCTTTCGCCAGAGTTTTCAACTCTGCCAATGTTAATTCGTTGAGTGTTTTTTCGGCTACCTCTTCAACTTCGGTAGTTTCAGCCATTTCTTCCTTTGCTACCTCTTCAACTTCGGTAGTTTCAGAATAGTGGCGACGCATTAGCATCCCCATTATGCACCTCCAAATTTAACAACCTTAGTGTCGTCGTGAAAGGTATGTACCGTAGTATTCGTCACCAGAATACACGTAGTCTTCTTCAAAAATGTCACGGTCGTTCTCAACCATAACATCACGCTTCAAGTTGATCGCGAACGCTCCATGTTTTGCATTATCTTCTTCGTCGGTTGTATCAGGAGAGATCTTAACCAAGAATCCTTTACCTTCTTCAACTTTCTTCGTGCGAACTACTTGAACGCCCGAAATTTCTCCAAAAGTACCACTTACGATAACATCTGCGCCAAGTTCAGACCCACGAAGCCAATTCTTGCCAGCGTCTGCACGAAGTTTGATTGCATCTTTTGGATTTACCAATGCTACATATTTCGCATCTTCTTCATCTTCGAAGATTTTGCAAAAGCTTTGTCAATGCTATCTACCGTGATTGGAGCTTCAGCGATGTTTTGAGTTGCTGTTTTAGCAGCCACCACCAAGTCGTTGTCAACTTTGTTTGCGATTGCTAACGCAATTTGACGTGCAGCTTCACTGTAAATATCGCCGTGGGCAACTAGTGCAGCTTTATCAGTGATTTCCACTGCTTTACCAGCTTGTTTGATGGTCATTGTTGTCTTGCTTGTTCCAAGCTGATCTACTGGGATTGATTGTCCTTCTGTAATTTCAGTAGCGTCACCGGAGTAGGTCCATTTAGCTACAGTTAGTGTGTCGCCTGGGATACCTACCAGTGTGCGCTCAATATAAGCAAGTGGAGTGAATTTGATCAATTTAGGAAGTTTAGCTGAAACCATATCAGCCATCACTTGTGGATTGATTACTTGTACTGTTGTTGTTGTTCCTTGTGCCATAAAAAATTATCCTCTCAATTTATTGTAAAGTTCTGGGTCTCGTTCAAATAGCTCATTACGGCTACGGACGCCCATTTTAGCAAATTCTGCCTTTGTGATTCCCTCTTGACCACTTACGTCAGGGTTACCTCCAGCAGAAAAACGTGGTTTCTTCTCCTCAGCTTGCTCTGTGCGACCGAACTGAGGGTATTTCTGTAGTACTTGACCGATAGCATCTTCAATAGACACATCATCGGATACCAAGCGCGCAGACAGAGTGATGACATCGTCCACAGACTCGGCATTTACTCCTAAAGTTAGAGCTGATAGTTTCGCTTCCAGGTTCTTCTTATCTGATAAAGCATTTTCTAACTCTTTCTCTTTAGCAACAAGCGCCTCTGACTGTTTCTCAGCCTCGCTCTTTTGTGAATCTTTCCACTCTTTGAGTTGCTGGAGTCCTTCTTTAGCGCTCTTGAAATTTTCAAACCCTAGGTCTTTGAAGATTTTCTCTTGTGCTTTTCTTGACTCCTTAGCGACAAGGCCAGTCACTTCTTCCTGAGTGAAAGTCTTGACAGATTGCTCTTGAGCTTGTGACTCAGTGGTTTCTCCAGTATTGGCTGACTGGTCAGCTTGTGTTTGAATGTCTTCTGCCATTCTTCTGTCCTCCTAAAATTAGGTATTATCTTCCGTTCTTTACCGACTGCGGATAAAGTCAAGCAAAAAAACCGCATCGAATTCGACACGGTTTATAGTGGTTTTATAGCAATTTATTGCATGAAAAAAAGCGCCTAGATTATTCTAAGCGCTAGTTTTTGAGGTTTTCTCATAGAAAAAATATCTCTCTGTAAGCTGTCGCTTATTTAATTCTAATTCAAATGCTTTTAGCCTCATCTAATGAAAAGTAAGTCAAGTGTAATACTTATACTCAGTAATTGTTCATCAGTAAACTCTGAAAAATCTAAAGGTTTTTCATCCAGATTTAAAGAGTCAACAAAGTTTAGAGCCTCTGACAATTCCATAATATCACTCCTCCTCTTAAATTCATTTCTAAGACAATGCCACCTTTGTTTTCTTTCATACTAATTATATCATATTTTGCATTTCTTGGTATGATAATTTCAGACTCAGCGTCATTATCTGTAAGTATATTTTACTATCCTTTGAAATGTTGATGATGGTTTTGACTTTTCTAGTTTTGAAAAAGTTATATTTTGGAATATAACTAGTTGATGTGTAAGCGGCGTTACTGAAAACAGCCTCTCCAGAGTTCAGCATATCAGATACACTATCATATTTTTTTCAACAAGTCAGCATTGCTAGTAATGATTGATTTCAAGTAACTACCATCATCAAAAGCGACTAACTTTTATATTTTTTTCAGTGTTCTATTTCTTTCAATAACTCTATCAAGCGTTGAAACCACTTTGTTTTCTTCTTTGCTGAGTGGGATGACTCCATTACTTCTGAGCGCTCTGTTAATATCAAAACTCCTATTTGTTGCTATATATCCCATACTGTCAAAGTCTGGAGCATAGATAACATCACGCTCAGTTTTTGTTATTTTTCCACCCACTTTCTTAAATGCAGGTATTTCATCCTCTTTGATGTAGTGATATTCTGACATCTTCTTCCTGAGTTTTACTTCTTTTTGAGCTTGAGAAAATGGGTCATCATAGTATTTCTCTCTAGCCTCATCCCGTTTTAGGAATTGGTGCTTATCGATGTAATCCTTCAAAGCAGCGTTCTGAGTGCCTATCTTGCTCTTGTACTTGTTTATCAGGTCATCATCGCCCAATTTCTCAGCGACGTGGAGCTTTTCCTTATTCGCTCTGATAGACCGTTCTAGCGCCCTCTGCTTGGCTTCTGCGTTGGCATTATCCATCGCTTGCTCTGGGCTAACCGAATCGACGTCCTCGCCTAAATCAGGCTTGTAGTTCGCTCCTGGGATGAACGGAGTTAGCATGTGGCCGCAGTTAATACCAAGGCACCCTTCAGGCCGACCGTAACCATAATCTGACAAAGCTAAAATCTTCTCGCCGTGTTCAACTCTAGCCCGGCCAGTCGTTACTATCTCATGCTGCAAAGGGCGCACGACTTGCGAGCTGACGCCTTTTTGAAAAAATAAAAAGGTATCAATGCCCAGCTCTTCAGCCGGTCTCGTTCGCATTTCTCGATAAGTTCGATAGGTTGTCGTCTTGATAACTGTCCTAGCATAATTGTCAATTTTCCAGTTACGCCCAGCGCTGTCCTTGAAACCTTGGAACCCTTTCTCTTGCCACTTCATGACCGTGTCAGAGATAGCCTTATCAGCCGTTGACAAGCCTGTGACCACTCTTGCGACAGATTGCTCCACAATACCTTGATAAGCACCTATGACGGCTTTTAGGTAGCGTTGTGCTAATAAGGTTGTTGAAAGGTCTCCTATAGCTTGACTGGCATAATCAGCAAGAATTTCTTGAATATGATTGCTATTTCCTACAGACCCATGGCCTAAATCTTCTAAAAGCTGTTGCTTCGTGTCTGTGTAGAGCTTCAAGCCTTCATTTTCGACAATGTGTCGCAGTTGTTCTTCAGCTACACCTGAACGCTCAGAGATTATTTTTAGGTTCTCCTCGTTCAGCATGTGCATCTGTTGCATCTTTTCAAGCTGCCAGATATACGGTTGCTTATCAAGATAGACCGTGCCACGTTCTGTTACACGTTCGACCACGTTGTCAAACAAATCCAAGGCTAACCGATGATAGATGTCTGCGACATTGCTCACTTGAAGTAGCAGTTGCTCGTCATTGAATTGAATCGGTGATCTTTTCTTTGACATTTAATCACTCTCCATAAATATCAATATCCTCTTGCGTTCGCCGACTATTGGCTGTATCCATCGTCTCCTGGTTGATTGCCCGAATCATGTTCTTAGCGTCAGCTTCTGACATATTGAAAGCCTTCTGAATAGCGTGAGCCTTGCTGACAATCCCACTGGCCAAAGCCTTAGTCCAATAGTCAAGTTCATTGTTCTTGTCAGTAAAGACTCCATCATCCAGATTGATTGCAATCTTCTCCATTTGAGGAATTGGACCGCTATACAATCCATAAAGGCTACCAAGCTCGCAAATTGAGATAATCAACTCTTTCAATGATTGCTCGACAAGGCTGACAATACTGTTTCTCATCTGATAGGTATCCGAGTTTTCAGAAACGACCTCTGTTGCAGTCTTCAAGCTCTGCCCATCAAACGTAAACATCCCGGCAGACACACCCAAAAGCATCTCAAAGAGCGCTAGGCCTTCATTGATGGTCTTGATGTAATCATCTGCCCTGATTGCAGTAGTCAGGTCTGTGATGCTTCCGCCATCCATGTCATTAGTGGATAAGCGTAAGTAGACGTTTTGCTCTGTATCAAAGCGCTTGACAAGCTGGACGTCTCCGTCTTTATTAACCATTCGAGTCTCTGTGAGGTTCTCAGGAACAGCCACTCTGCGTTGTCCCATCTTGACTTCCTACTTGAACTCGTCATATGTCGTATTAATGAAATCAATCGTGCTCTTGGCATTATCAAAGATAGATAGACCGAGGGGCGAATTGATGTCCTTATTGTTCATCCCCGGAGGTTTTAAGTAAGAAAAAAGCGGTCTTGTTAGACCGTCAAGTTCAACTTGTTCTTCTAGATCCTCGTAGACTTCAGCCAAAGGAACACGTCCACCGACCTGCTCAGAGTTTTCAGACCTGTATAGCTCGTTTGAAATAATATACTTACCGTCATTAGACCACTCGTGGAACTCAATCAACGTGTAGTAGATGTTCTTTTGACCTGAAGCCTTAATTGTTTTAGTAACGATTGCAGCGCTTGAAACATCTTGGGTGTTTGATCGGAGTGGCAAAAAGACTGGCGCTTGGACAAATGACACTCGTACTCGCCCATTGTCCACGTAAGGCCTCATAGCAAGACCGCCCAGGGCCAAACAGCTCTCAAGATATCTTTCAAAATTCTTGTTAAAGCGATCATTCTTCAATGTTTCTTGAATGAATGTGTCTGCCTGTTCGTCGTCCAATTTGATTGTCGCCTGTTCGTTAAATACTAGACTAGCAATCTTTTTGGCAGCGGTTCGAGCGATTGGCAAATGAGTCGCTTCCCTTTGCTTTTTGATGCCGTCCGTATTTATGTAGGTTATTTTCTCAACACTGCTCTGATAGTATCTTAGGTTCTCGTTAATCCGTCGATACTCTGCGCTTGTTACTGCAATTTTAGGATGGTCTGTGATACTTGCTAGACTTTCTGTAGTCATTGCGTACTGTCCTCTCTTAAATAGATTTTTGACAAATTGAATAATGCCCATTTATCGGCTCCTTGTTGCTAAAAATTAGCGTAACGCTTATAAAATACGTTCACACTATATCTAAATTCGTCCATTGCGTGGTTATCTTTGTCAATTGGCCGTCCGTTATCATCACGGCTGTAAAGACCAATCTCTTTCAAAAAGTGATAATGGTCGTACTCTTCTTCAGAGTGATTGATAAGCAAGAACTGACCTGAAGAGATGATGTTTTGACCACGTTCAATCCCTACCTCGATACCCTTTGCTTTACTGCTAACATCATGGGCATTGTTCAAAGCCCCTCTTGTCTGAATGCCTAGCTTGTGTAATTCCTCCCGTAAGGATCTACATGCTGGGTCAATCCAGACATCGGTATAGCGCATTTGGTACTTACTAACACACCACTGAATGAATGCTCGAAGCTCGACAGCGTAGGTGGACATAGCCTTTACTTGGCCAGTTTCAGCCCCGCTATGGTAGTAATGAGCCACACGATTAAGTCTAAAGAAAGTCTTGTTATCCTCTCTATGCTTAGTAACGATGTTACATGACATCGAGGTGGCGTCAGATTGCCCACCATCGCCATTAAAATACATTTCCACAGGTTCGCCGACTAAACTATCCTTGATGTTCTTCTCGAGGTCAAATAGGCCATATATAACGCCCTGAGGCATTACACGCTGACCGAGCACATCTCTTTTGTAGAGATAAGGATTTTTCTTCGTTGATTGAATGATGGATTGTTTGCGCTCTTCAGATAAAATCGGATTATCATCCATGGTCCAATGTGTCCAGCGGGTATTCTGAACATCAAATACATCCTTAATGACTGGATGTTGTGGTGCTGGAGGGTTCAGGTCAGCTAGATGATAGCGTAGTTTAGCAGCCCACGTCCGTCTGAACGCTTCCTGGATAAATTCCATATTCAACAAATTGATTTCACAAAAGACCACTGAACCTAAAGACATACCAGTGATAGCACCCACGCTATTGGCTTTACCGCCACCTTTATAGTAAACACGCTTAGTTCCATTTGGTGTATCGATTAAGAGGTGGTCTCCGTGCTCATCATGCTTGATTTTGCAATTCCCATCAAAGATGTGCATCAGACCTGTACCGTCACCGTCAATGAATAGACGGTAGGCTTGCTCCTGGTTGTATGCAGCTATCAAATGGTTCTCGTCTGGCGACTCAATCAAGTATCTTGCATATCTGAAATGGCCAGCGGTTGTCTTACCACTTCGAGGAGTCCCCTCGTTGACTTCAAGCTCATAGTTGAAGGGTCTGCGAATGATGTCAGATTGTTTATTTGAAAACTTAATCTCCATCTTCATCACCACCTCTGACTGCATTCAGCAAAGCTTCCATGAGTGTAGTATCAGACTTAGAGCCTTGATTGCTTTCAATCTTGATCTTGAGCAATTCAATCTCTTGCCTGATTTTTCTCGTCAGTCAACTCAAAGTCTTTCCATGCCATGTTGTTCATGCCGTCAAGAGCTGAAAGAAAGGCGTTTGAATTAGCTTGTCTAACACCGTCTTTCTCGATGCTCGACCTAGCCTTATTCTTGAGCCATTCATACTCATTAAAAGCCTGCTCTCTGGACCATAAGGACATATTAGAGAACTGCTTGAGCAACTCACGATACCTTACCGTAACCTTACCGTTCTTCAAAAGCTCACTTGCTTTTGAATCTACAGTCTCATCACTCATTTTTCAGCCTTATAAGCCTGCCTATATGCTTGCCTTTGGGATAGTCCAGAGATTATGCCTTGGACAAATAGCTCTTGTTTTGGGGTTAATTTATCCACTCACCGGACTACCTCCTTTCCGACAAAATAAAAAGCCACTCAAAGAGTGACTGTATGCGGTAAGTGGGTGCCTCCCCCACCAGAGCCTTATATAGCGCTACTTTATCTCTGTCCTACAGGTTAATCAGCCTAAATCTAATTACCGCTCTGTACCCCTATTGTGATAGCTACTCACAGAGATACAACGGGAACAACTGGAATTGAACCAGTGGCATCCTAGGCTTCAACTAGGCGCTCTACCAACTGAGCTATATTCCCTTAAAGAGAGGGGAGGGGTCGAACCTCCAAGGTCGTCACAGCCCCCTGGCATTACAGGTAACCATCTACCAATTCTGAGACCTCTCTTTTCAATTCTTGATACTACCATTCTAACAGATTATCGTTACAGTGCACATCAAGATTATTTTGATTAACACATATTCTCAAGATATTCTCAAGATAACTCAGAAATTCCAAATTATTCCAAAATTACCTCCAGCTCTTCAATAGCAACCTTACGCATGCTGTAATACGAGCTCTTGCTGATTGATAACTTATCACAAATATCCTCGATATACGTTTTAGTAATATATGTCATTCTTAGGATTGCCCTGTATTTTGGATTTTTAAGCCTGTTGATCATTCTACCTAGTTCAAGTTTTCTATTGATAACTTCTTTGGTATCCTGTTCTATAGCCTGTTTCATCACTACCAGCTGAGTATAGACGTCATCAACTTTTCTAGTCTGTCCTCCTTGGACTTTGACGTCAGTCCACTTGGGGCTTGAGAGCAAACCAGCCTCAAGCTCGTTGATTTCGTCGATACGACTCTGAATATCCATGTCAAGATCCTGCAACTCTTTCAAGAGCTCTTTAGCCTTCACTCTCTGTCTCCTTTGTGGTATAATAGTCTTTGCGATAACTATTAGCTGAGACAGAGAGTGTCTTGGCTTTTTTGTTTTAATAGCTATTTAGTATCTTGAGGGTTTCCTCATAGCTAAGTTTTACTTCGACCCTTTGCTCATCGTATGCTCCTAAAAATCTTGGAATTCTGAAACGAATGATTGTACAGCCATCATGATATCTAGTGACCGTGTAGACATGTTTGATTAGTTCTTTTCTAAAAGAAACGTTAGGTAAAACGACTAAATCGGGTAAAGTCACATCAGAAGGCTTTTCTTGCTTTTTTATTTTTCCTGAATATGGATATTTTTTTGGTCTCATTGTTTATCCCCTTCCTTATTCTCTAAAACGGCATCTTGTATAAAAGTATTACCAATTTCATAGCGCATGTATTCCTCAGCTGTCACTTCAAATGTTTCTTCAATTTGCTTATTACCTGCATATCCTGAAACGACCAGAATGTATTTTCTTTTGGTTCTGGTTGGCACAAGTACCGAACTTTTACCATTCATAACAGGTATGAACGTTGTGTGAGGTTCATCAATGTACTTATCTACCACTGTCCCACTCGAAATCTGGTGACATGCTACGAGTTTTGAGTTTCATAACCTCACCTCGTCTCCAATCCTTAAAGATTCATAGCTTGTTTGCGTGACTACGAAAATGCCATAATCACGAATTGTGATTGTGTACAGCTTGCCATGTCGTCCTTTTTCGACGACTTTACCAAATATTTCAGCTCCTGCGTTATCAGCCTTGTAGATAACCATCGGCTTCTTCTCTTCTAAATTACGGATTTTATCCATCTGCCAAATATTTAATCCAGCAGATAGAACAATCCATATTACGATGAATCGTTTCAATCTGTGACCTCCTCGACAAGAATGTAAGTTCTTTCTTTGTTTATTTGTTCGTAACGTGCAACTTGGTAACCTATAATGTTTATTTTCGCCTTGCCACTTGTTGCTATTTTGGCTTTTTCAATATATTCATTGAGTCTCTCCACCGCCAGCTTTTCTTCGTCGTCAATAAATTCTATATATCGTTTCATTGTTCTACCTCTCAACTTACCTTGTGGCTTTCCAGGTCTCCAAATTCTTGGCCATATTGACAAAATACGAACCAATCAGAATTGCATCAGCCTCGTCGTCTTTGACATTCAGGTCGAAGTTCTCTGACACTTTAGCAACTGACTGTAGCTTCATAGATTTCTTGCTACGGTCTTTGTAGCTGAACTTCCAATACTTGCGCCAAGTCGACACGTTGACAAAATACACGTTGTCAGCAATCAACCGTCCAAGGATGATACCTGTCACAATTCCGATGCTGATCATGGACTGCTGATTTGGACCCATGACCGAGTTCTTCTCGACTACGATTGACTCAAAGGGCTCGTCATATTTCTGCAAGGTTCTTGATTGAATAGCTCTTAATTCACTAGCCATGAACCGGCCACGTTCAAAGAATGACTTGCTTTTATGTTTTAAGACACCACTCTGGACAAGGTCAGAGCCGTTAAATACGGCCCAACCTGTCGCAGTAGTTGAAATGTCTAACGATAAAAGTCAGAGAGCTCATTGCAATTCTCCTTTGATTCCACAGAGGTCAAAGAGATTTTCGCTTGTTGTTCTCGATGAACTCGAAGAACTTCTGAAGTTCGGCCAAGTGGCGTTTTTCTCTCTTGATTCCAAGACTCGTATGATACTCTGTTGGCGTTTTCGGTGTTACCCTGATGTCTAGCCAATAGAGAGGCTCGAACACGTCGCCACTTGTATCGAGAGAAGCGTCTGCGTCCGTATTTCTGAAATGCATCTGCATATCATATTCAATCTTGTTTGTAATCGTGATGTTCTTATCTACGATTTCTAGTGTGATGCTTGTTCCTGGAATGTCGATTTTATTTAGCATTTATTTTTCTCCTGTTTATCTAAATTCCTTTGCGATAGCAGCAATAACATTGACCGTCACGCTATTGCCTGCTTGTTTGTATAATTGACTGTTACTATTTTACCTCTTTAGCCTTATCAAAAGCCCAGTCTGGAAAGCCTTGTAGCCTCCAACATTCTCGAGGGGTTAGTTTTCTGATTCGATAGCCATCTGATAAATGATTGTTTTCGTGATAGCTATTACTTGTCAAAGTAGGAGCGATGTCATGTTCTCCGCCTTGATTATAACCATGACTACGTTGAATAATTTTAGGTTCTTGCCCACCACCTTGCATCGTGGACAAGGTAGGAGCTAGATCCATTTGTATCATATACTCTTGAGTTTTGGTCATGATTTCCAAGCAATTTTCCTGCGATTAAGATTCCACGCTTATCTTGCGCAGTCAAAGTAAACATAGGTTCCCCGTCAGACTTAAATCTGCGCCCATTTTGTCGCTTATCCATGCGATCAGGTGTTAAAACAGGTATGCTATTTTTGCCCTCTCCCTTGTTCGTTGTGAGCGTAGGAGCTGGGCCGTCAGCTCGATAGACTTCTCCATTCATGCTTTTTCCTGAAGGATGGATGTTCTCGATAGATTTTACTTTCTGCGATTTACTTTCAACAATGTACGCCCCCGCGCCTTGGAGTTCCCGTATCTGGTTGTAATGGTATTGCTGTACTGTTCTTTGATTGAAGTAGCTTGTTGGCCACCTTTTGAGAGGAAAAACTCTTCTGTACATTCTCCTCTAAGATGTCCGATAATGAACACACGCTCTCGATTTTGGGGGACTCTGAAATCTTTTGCTGTTAGCACTTTGCCATTCCACATTGTACCCCAATTCATCCAAGGTTGAGATAATGGTCTCAAAACGTAATTCCGTTTTTCGTGATTGAGAGTCCTTTGACATTCTCAAGGAATAGATATCGAGGTCTGAGAATAGATGCGAACCTAGTAATTTCAAAGAACAAAGTTCCCCTTGTATCCTCAAAACCTCGTCTGTTTCCTGCAATGCTGAAAGCCTGGCACGAAATCCTCCACAGATAATGTCCACACGTCCGATTCTTCGAATAGACTCGTCTGATACTGTTGTGATGTCATGTAGCTCTCATTTCTCCTTCAGTATTATGTATCGCTTTATAACTGGCTCTAGCGTATTTGTCTATTTCACAAAATCCAACGCATTCATGCCCAGCAGACTCCATACCTAAACGAAATCCACCTATGCCAGCAAATAAATCCAAAAATTTCATCTGTTTATCTAAAAAAAATGCGACTGCCTCTGTTGTGAGTTTGGCTAAATACGGACAGTCGCTCGTCCAAGGTCACATGACCTTCATTGACGTGTTTCTAGTTCGCAGTTTTACAAGAATACACGGCTTGTTTTATTTTGAGTTGTTTCCATTTTGGAAATAGTTGGTTTTGAGTTATTTTTCCCCTCTTAAAAGGGCAACAATTGAATGACAATAAAATCTTCCGATGTTTTTTCAACATCACAAACATAGGCATTAAGTAAGGATTCCTCAGTTTTGTATATTGTTTGGTTTTCAACACTTTCATTCCAACGAATAAATTGAGGTTTGAGACCGGGCCAACCAGATCTGCCAAATAATGCAATACATTCTTCTTTATTTTGATGTATAGCAAATGTAATGCCATGTGGACAACCTGTGTCATGGGTTGCTAGTATGTCTTTTACTTGCTTACTCATCAAATTACCTCCACACGTTGACTCAACGCTTCCGTTTTGCAGTATTCGCAATGACCGCATGGCTTCGCTTTCTCTTCACCTCGCTTGACCTTATCAAGATGCTGAATGAGCATAGATAACTCAGATAACTCGTAATCAAGCTTTTCCTGAGTTTGAAAAACGATAGCTCTCGTGTCGGGAGTCGACTCTTTAGTCACCGCATAAATGATCGGCGTGAATTCCTTGCCGTACTGATCCTCCAGCATTTTCTTATACGTTGACATCTGCAAGACATATCCCCAAGCTTCAAACCAGCGGACCTGAATATTTCGTCCGCTTGCTTCGTCCTGGACCCACACCATGCTGTCGATGTCTGATTTTGTAGTCTTGATGTCTACGAAATATCCCTTTTCGACATTGAGACAGTCAATCTTGCCTTTAAATTCCACCTTCTATTTTTGCCTGTGACTGCAACCTCTTTTTGACCGACATAGTAATCCATAAATTGCTTGTCAGCTTCCAAACGCTCAATCATGCGTTGACCGACCAGGAAGTCAGATTTTAACTGACCTTTAGTTTTCCCTGATTTTGAAATCATGGCATCTGCATTTTCATCCATGAATTTCTTATGGGCTTCTGGGCTTTCAAAGTAGCTGTGGACCATGTTTCCGACCAAGAGGGCTGTGTTGTCTCTTTGGTCTTCCCATTCTCCTTCCAGCTCCGCTAACGCCCGTGCTTCGCACTCTCTAAATCGCTTATATTGCGAGATAGACCAATAACGACGTGCAGAAGCTGCTGAATAGTAGTCTTTGCCAAGTAAATCTTGTGACATTATTCTTACTCCTTCACGTTAATCGTATTACCTTCAAATAAACTAATTTCTTCCAAAACTTCGCCTGTTTCTTCGTCAAAATCTGGGATTTCATCTTCTGAGTATTCGGTAGAGTTAACTCGTCAGGATTTGCTGTTTTTCAGCCATTTTTTGGGGTTGTTTTGGTTTCTTCGGTAAATTCTCCATCCACCACGTTATCAGGCTCTACTGAGCGCGCTAGAGGCTTTTTAAAATATCGTCTAATGTTTCAACATCATCTCTCACTGGTTCGGCCTCTTTCACTTGGCGCTCATTGTCATACTCGTTCGCAGTAGTTCGATTGACTGCATCGATAAACAAGTCATTGTCGTCTGATGTATTAAAAAATTGTTTAGCAGCACGATTGATAACTGTACGCTTAGCCATTTCTTGAGGGAAGTTATTCTGAACATTCTTAGTTTTAGCTTGCGCCCAAGACTTGTCAATTTCCTTCTTGGTCATGATCGTAGGATTTTCTCTCCATCGGTTTTTTCAATCACACAATAAGCACCCTCGATTGGGTTGTCCTGATTCTTCCAGCTTGACTTGTGGCTGACAAATTTCCAGCGCCCGTCAACGTTTTCAGCTTCAAACTCATCTCCTTTAAAGATAATCTGAGCGTAGATGTCTTTTACTTCAGGCAACTGCTTGACAACCTTCATGGTTCCAAAATATGAGCGAGTCAATTTGACCGTATTTTTATAAGGGATGAAATAGCATTGTGTCTTAGCCGGACTAAGTCCTTGAGTCACCATGTCAAGGAGTGCATTGTAGATACTGTCTTGAGTGCACGTCTGTAGCAAATTCCCACTGGCTGAATTCTTCAAAGCGTAGTAGGCCGAACTTAGAGCGTTGCTAACGCTATAATTTGGTGCGATTAGCAAACCCTTCGCCTTTCATGGCTTTCAATTCGTGTTGCAACGTTCGATGTGATTTGTTTTTGTGTTAGTTCGTTTGTCATTTTGTCTTTCTCCTACGCATTCATGTTAATTCTGCGACTAGCATTACTGTTTAAGACGTCTAGTTCATTGTTATAGTCTTGAATAAGTTGCAAATTCCTGTCAATAAAACGTTCTACAACTTGGCCTAGAAGTTCTTGCGTTGTTACACCTCTTAACTTAGCAAGAACTCCGATGTATTCTTTTTGTTTCTCAGACACCTCTGCTCTTATAAATGACTTCCCTTTGTTGGATATCTGCGTCATTTTCTTCTACCTTTCGTTTTCTTCAAATTCCAATTTTCACGCTTCAAGCGTCTGTTTTTGTTTTGCAATTTCAAAATTATGTCTTGTTGCTCGTCAATGATTTTCCCAAGCTCAATTCCAAGATGTGTATAATCAGAGCGCCATTGCCTGATTTCTGCTTGCAGTTCTTCAATCATATTTCATCACCCGCATATCGATACTGACCGCATCCAATGTACACATACTCGCTAGGGTCAAGTTCTTCTCGTGGCTCAGGCGGTTGCATCATATCTCTGTCATAATCAAACATGAGCATACACCTTCCCAAGTCTTTACATATCTAGTTTTGGATGCCAAACCAAGATCTAACAATTCATTTTTTTCTTCATGGCTGGCCAAAAAGCCACACGATTTTCAATCTCAATCTTTGTCATCTTCCTGCTCCGTATTTTTCAGCTTCTACCACAATATCTAGACGCTTCATGGCTTCATCTACCGACTTGACCGTCTAAAATGTCCTCGATCGTGTGACTACTATCGTGCATTGTTTGAGCCTTTGCCTTGCCTTTTTCAGTTTCTGGCATCAATCCGATGTCTTGTAGAGCTAGAAACGCAAGACTGAAAGCGTGTAATTCTTTCTGAAGTTGTTTGATCTTTTTGATTGTTTTTAGTGCTTTAAACATATTATTCTCCCTGTTGTTCTTTTTCTTTGTTGATTGCTTCGATTTTTTCTAAATCAGCAATGCGCTGATTTGCCTGTTGTAATCTTTTCTTGTGCTTCAATCAACTCTTGGTTCAAGTCTAATGCAACGATTCTCCAATCTACATTCCTTTCTTGACCCAAGAAATATTTTGTTAGTTTGTTTAGTATGTTCATGTTTGTCCTCTTACGCAATAAGATCTTCCAGATCTAATTCAGCAACCTCTTTTAAAAGGTCTTTTACTTTCTTCAAATCATCCAACATCTCTCTCAGACTCTCTTTCTTTTGTCTTGTATCGATTCCGTGACTTCCACATACAGTACAGAGCAAAACCTTTGTAATTTATTAAAACCGTTTTATGGGTCGGATGGTAAACGAAATATTTAAATTCAGAATGTTTTGTCATTTCATTTGCCCAAAGTTTTAAAGTTGTCTCAGATAGATCATTGAATTTTTCTTTCTAAGCTTTTTATATCCACCGTACTCAGCTTTTTCTGTCTGAGATACAGGGCGATAATTCACATTATTTATAACTGGCATTTTTCAACCTCCTGTGATATAATCACTTTGATTAATTTTAGTATGCGCCCGATTGCCGTCAGGTGCTTTTTTGTTTTATCTTAGTTCATCTGTGCTGATTTCAAGTGCATCAGCAATTTTCTTAACTGTGTCAAAGTACAAATCTTTCACTTCTCCATCTCTTAAACGATAGATTCCAGCTGTACCGACACCAGCTTTTAAACAAAGTTTATAAACTGTCCAATTTCGTTCTGAAAGTTTTTCATCTATTTTTTTCCCAAAGCATGATTGTTCCCTCCTTATGAGTGAGTTAATCCAGTAGAGTTTCATCCAGTGGGTGAAATTCTTTTGTTTGATCTAGATAAACTCCATCCGCTGAAATAATAATCTTTGCATGAAAATCATTTTGTTTCAGCTCTTTAGAATAAATCAACAAGTTTTCTAAAATAACCTTCTGCTGCTTTTTGCCTTTATAATTTGTTGCTTCTTCTTCGTTCATAGTATTCCTTTCTAATTTGGTATAATAGTGTAAAAACAATCGAGATTAATTATGTCATCGTTAAAAAGTCAAGATATTGAATTGATTTGTCAGGTTCTATGTGATGAAATAACAGGCAGTCAAATCACCACCATGTTAACTACTCTTGGTTTGCCCGTAGGAGATACAACATATACTAAATGGCGCAGACTAAGCGCTATCCTGATTGCCGCTTGTTCCCAACAAAAAGAGCCTACGTCCAATCTTCGACTCAGTTGAGTATATTTGTGTTCCGAGTAAAATATATTGACGCACCAGAAAAATTGGGAAATTCTCAAGAAAAATATAAATAAAACGCTGATTTTTAGAGGTTTTGAACTTGACGATTCTGGAAAAGTTCAAAAAATAACAAAAGTCCAAACATTCAAAGATGCTAAGTTACGACTTCAAACCCTTGAAGAACGATTGAAAGACAGCGACATACACCCTCTCGTTTCAAAAATATTGCTCCAAAGAATTACTACAAGAAAACTATTTCATGCAATCTTAGAGGCTAGTAAGGAATATTTTATCGGATAAGAGAAATGACAGGCTCTACATTAGACTCTGGAAAACTTATCGAAGAATGCTTCAAAAAGAATAATCCCGTTATTGTCATAAATGGCAATAAATTACAATCTGATGAAGAACTAAGTGCTTATCAAGGTTTAAAGCACCTACTTTTATCCATAGCACAGTTATACCGAAATACCAATGCTCATAGTCTAAAACTATATAATCCTAACAACTTAAACGATGCTATCACTGCGCTAACGCTTATGTCCCTCGCTCACAATCTCCTTGACGACTGCTCCAATGCTAGGAGATTGGATTAGTAACTTATAGAAATCTGCTGTCACTGCCGCCAATTTCAGCGCTTCGTCATCAATTGGACTGTTATAGTCCCTCTAAATGATGAAGTTTTTGTTAATTGATCAGATAGTGCTGTGTTTGAAGGTATAAACCTTTCTCAAGTTTTTACAATAGGTGACAGCACTTCGCCACTCGCTTTTGTTTCCATCTTTTTCCTCCTTTCAAACCTAAAAGTCCTATATTAGAAATTTGAAATTTCTCTCTTTTATTTATTAAGAGAAGTAGGACTTGTTGTTAGTTAGTATTTATTGTTATTTAATACTTGTTGTTAGTTAATATTTATTAGTGCCTTATTTTACTTATTTGTAAAATACAGATTTGTAAAATACAGATTTGTAAAAGTCGAAATGTAACTGCTAATCTGTGGATAACTTTTGTAAAGCTTCCTCCAATCTCTGCAACATAATCTCAAATTGAAAAATCAGTAATTTTGATATCTGAGAAGAATCTGAAAGTCTGAACTCCTCGACCTCTAGCAAGGCTTTTTGACAACTCGCATATAACCAGCATCCTCTAGTTTTTTTAGATGACGGTCTATCATGTCACGACTAACATTTAATCGTTTTGCTATTTCCTCTGGATAGACTAGCCAATTCTCTTTATTGCTGAGAATAACCATCAATATCCCAATTGTGGCAGGTTCAAGTTTTGGATCTCTCAAAAAAATCATTTTTGACTGCTGTATAATCATCCGTTGCATTTCTGAAAGATTAGTTGAACATTCAAGTTTTTAAAATTTGTCATACGCTCTCCTTTCTCTTCACTTATTTTCAATCATTCTCTCCCTTTCTATCTTTTTGCTTGCGGTTAAACCGCAACTTCGGGTAAAAAAATAATATCATCTACTGAGACCTCGAAAACACTAGCGATTTGATATGCTTTTGAGACACTAGGTTCTGTTACCCCACGTTCCCAATGGCCCCAAGTATCAACTGATACATTCACAGCTTCTGCCGCATCACTTTGTCTCCAATTTTTGAGTGTCCTTAGTGTTTTTAATGTCATTTTCGGCACGTTCCTACCTCCTTATCTTAATTCATCTATGCTGATCTCTAACGCATCAGCAATTTTGCATATGTTCGGCCAAGAAAGGTATTTCACCTTTCCTTTTCAAATCAGAAAAGAAACTGCGGTTGACTCCAGACATCTTAGATAATTGATAACCATTCAAATTTCTTTCCTGCATTATTCGGTTTAATTGTTCCCACATTTTTACACCCCTAAAAACACTATATGTTGTTAAACAAATATATTTAATCAACAATATGTTGTGTTTTTCTGTCATCTATGATATAATCATTCTTGACTAAGACCTCTCACGTTTTAGTCAAAATTTAAACAGAAAGGAGGAGAGCCTATGGACACTAATCAAATTTTTGATAACTTTTAACTTCATGCGTCCCTGCGTTTTCTTGTTTATCTCGTAAATAAACATCAAACTGATTCCAAAATAAAAAGAATTAAAGGCACAATCTGAAAGCGAATTACAGAGGCTTGAAAAAAGAGCATGAATTAAAACTGGATGCCTTAAAAACAAAAGCCAGCAAGTAGATATCACTTCAAAAATTCCTTACAGGCGAACTTGATTTTCAGAATATCGCTAGAGCCATTGATGGTATCACAGAATTACAAAAAGTTGTAGAACAAGTTACCAAAATAAATTGACGAAAGTAGGGTACTTACTCTGCTTTTTAAAATTTTCAAAAACATTGAAAGTCCGCTAACTAGCCCATGCTAAATACCCTCGCCCTATAGTCTGTCATTAAGAATTTCAATAATTCAATTGTTTTCTTCTTCGGTCATATACTTCACCCCTTTTCAAATATGGTATAATCAAAATAAAAATGATTGGAGAAAAATTATGTTTAGATTTCAATTACCTAATGCTAAAGATTGGTTTTATTTCTATGGTGTCTCTGAGAGTGTCCACCACTCGTAATGCTTAATCTACCTCATATAGCAAATAAGATTTTTCCTGGTATTGTTGATAAGAAATTATATATTGTTGATGCTAAAATCGTCGATGCCGATGGTATTTTGCAGATAATCACATCATTTTTATCAACCCAAGGTTCGAACCTCTATGCAGAAACGATTTTACCAAGTAGCTCATGAGTTGTGCCATTTTACATCAATTCCAGTCCTAAGCAACGGACTATGTTTTGGTTCGAGGAAGTGATTTGTGAAATGGCAGCTCATTATTTTTAGAAGAATATTCAAATCAAAACATATGGGATAAAGCATTCAAGGAGTATGCCATATTTGCAATACAGTCAAGAAAGCCTACTTGATATTGAAGTCTTCAATCACAAAAGATTAGTAAAATATGAATCCGACGAAATCATTCATCTTATCCAAAATTCTACAGACCGCCCTAAAAATAGATACTTAGCAACACTGCTACTCCCTATTTTTAGAGAGTTTCCGGCACTCTTTACAGAATTACCTAAATTAGCAAATCTGTATGGAATACCCGATTTTGAACTATTTTTAAACGCATGGCATGATGCTGTTGAGCGTGAAAATAAACCAGCCGTCCAAAAGATAATTGAAATTTTTTGTTAAACACCTAAATCCCCTGTAATAAGCTCATCCACTGGCAAACCCACAGCAAGACGTTCGTCGTTGTTGAGCGCCCTTGGGCCAACATGACCTTTTGCAGAGCCTATACCATAATCAACGATTCCTTTGCCAGCAGATAAAGCTTCAATGATCTCGTCTTTAATCTCTGCTTGTGGTTCTAAAATTTTTTCAATTTCATCCACTTTTTCAGCAATATATGTCACGGTCCTCAGTATTTCATTGAGGGCTGTTTTTTCTAGTTCATTCATCTTTCTTCTCCTTTCCCTATTTTTTTGCTCCAAGAGCAACAGCCTGCTAGGGAGTCGAACCCTGGTGCTACCAATCAGGCTACATTCATTTTGTCCAGCATTCCTGCGAATGCCGCATCAAAGCGAATGTCATCAATTTCGTCTTGAGTGAAACCAGCATCAAGAAGATAACGCTCTTGACGTTCGATCTCTTCTACCAACTCTGTCCATCCGGAAGCGAACTGACGGCAGTTGTTCCAGAATGATTCAAGCTGACCATAGAGGAAACGTTCCTCGTATGTGTTTTGAAGCAAGGTTTCTGCAACCACTGCTTTGAAGATATTGATGGCTTTCTCGTTTAATGTGTTCATGGTGTTTCCCTCCGATTTGTTTTTGTTATTTCCTTAAGCTTGATTATATTATACTGCGGTTTAACCGCAATGTCAAGTGTTTTTTGCGTTTTTTTCGCAATTTTTTATTTTATTCTTTACTTTTTTGCGTTTTTGCCGTAAAATATACTATATAAGGAGGAGCGAAATGAAAATCGAAAACAAAAAATTTTTGCCAATAATCTGAGTTTCTACATGGAACAAAAAGGAGTAGATAGAAATACATTATGCGCAGACTTGGTTTAAAATACACTACTGTTCGCGATTGGTTTGAAAGGAATAACTTATCCTCGGATTGGTAAAATTGAACTTTTGGCAAACTATTTCAATATAAATAAATCCGACCTTATTGAAAATAAGATTTCTACCGCACAACCATCAGACTCTCTTTTAGAAAAAATTACAAATACGGCTCGAAAATTAAACACTGATAATAAGAAAATCGTACTACGGACTTCTGAGGATCTTTGGGAGAGCCAAAAAGCAAACGGCGAAACGTATCGACAGAAAAACGAAGAAGAAACGAAGATAAACGAAGTGTCGGAGGAAGTCATTCAGTTGTATAGCTACGACTACTACGACCACCCAGCTTCTGCAGGTACAGGGCAGTATTTGAACGATGTACGAGTGGAACGGATTGAGTTACCAGTAGATATCGATGCTGACTTTGTTATCCCAATCAAAGGGGACTCCATGGAACCTGACTACCACGACGGCGACCTGGTATTCATTCAGACCAGCGTGGACTTGAATGACGGAGTTATAGGTGTATTCAATTATAACGGCGATGCTTATATCAAGCAGCTTGTTATTGATGAAGACCAAGCTTACCTACATAGCCTAAACCCAGCGTACAAAGATATGCCAATCACATAAGACACCGACTTCCGAATTATCGGTGAAGTCGTGGTTGTATAGAGAAATAAAAATATTTTTAAAAATATTAAAAACAGTTGACTTTTTAAAAATCATTTAGAATGAATTCATTAGAGAAAAAGCGTCGGGATCTCTACGGGGACCGATACGGGAAAAGCTCCTTCATTCTAAATAGAATGGGGAGTTTTTGAAGCCGTTTAAAACAATCGAGGAACAAATCGCAACACTGAGTATAAGTTAAAACCAACTGTTTCCATTTTGGAAATAGTTGGCAACAATAAAAATAAATTTAACAAAAAACTTGACAAAAACAACAAAAGACTCTATAATGTAGTTAATCTAGTGAATGACTCCCCTGGGAAGCCCTAGAAAAGTCTTTTGCATCTATGCAGGGAGCTCTTTTGATTTTACGAAGGAGAAATATGGAAACAAAAACCATTCAAAACGTTCCGAGCAGATAGAACTCCTAAAATCTCGAGGACTTACCATCCGAGATGAGAACATTGCAATCAGTATTTTATCGACATACAGCTATTACGAAATCATAAACGGCTATAAAGAAATTGGTATTGATCAAGGAGAGAAATTTAAAGAGGGCGCAACATTTGAAAAACTCGTAGACTTTTTCCTCATGGACAAAAGCATACGAACAAACATCAATCTAGCATTACAAGAAATCGAGGGCTCATCTTAGAACCGTTCTTTTCCTACGTAGTCGCAGAACATTATACTGCAGACCAAAATAAATACCTTCAAAGAGAGAACTATGAACGAGGTGCTAAAAAATTCAAAGAGTCTGAACGATCTAAGTTTCTACGTAAATGCTATAAAATCACCCAAGATAAGACTCAACCATATAAACATTATCGAGAAATCCATGGCAACGTGCCGCCTTGGATTCTTGTTAAAGGGATGACTTTTGGTCACCTAATCACTTTTTATAAACTACAAAAGTCGCATATAAAGACAGAAGTTATCCAGCGCATGACAGGACTAGACAAAGAAAAATATAGATAATGATATTAAACAATTGTTTATCAATGTATTTTACTTCTTACTCTCCTATCGTAACAGATGCGCCCATCTTGGAAGAGTCTATAACTTCACAACAGAAAAGAACAAAAATCAATTACAATAGATTCTTTCACAATCGATTGCACATCACAGAAGAAGATTACAAGAATGGGCAAGGACAAAAACGGTTTGAAGACACTCATCTTTTCCCTAACCATATTCAAAACTTGAGGGCCCAGTATCACTAGTGGGATTATTGAACTTCCAGATTATGGAAGCTATCAACTCTATCTGTTGAAATATCCAGAAGACAGAGATTATATAAACCAACAAATAGGCGGTGAACTTATTCCTATCGTCTAAACAAAAAAATCCCCACACTCGCCATCGCCAAACTTCTGAGTGTGAGGATACCTTGGATAGTAAAAGGCATTAAAAAGCCCTTTTTACTATACCCATTTTATCAAAAAAGTGAGGTAAACGCAATGTGGATGGAACAACTTCCCAACGGAAAATACAAATTTTTTGAGCGATACAAAGACCCTTATACTGAGAAGTGGAAAAAGGTTAGCTATAACGCTCGATTCAGGATCAAGCAGAGCTAAGAAAGAAGCACAAAAACTACTAGATGAAAAGATAGCTGAAAAGTTACAAAGCTTGACTACTACTGATATGCTTTTCGATGATGTGCTAAACGACTGGTGGGAACTTCATAAAAAATCCATCAAAGCTTCTACCGAGAAAACTATGGTCTATGCGGTCGATGAAGTAAAAGAAAACTTTGCTCCAGGTGTCAAAATAAAAAACATCACTGCTAAATATGCTCAACAATATTTCACGGACTCAGAAGAAAATCATATCAAATTAAAAAAGCATAAATCTGTGCTAAGTATGGTATTCAAGTACGCTCAAGATTTAGAGTTGATTGATAGCAATCCTATCCAACGTGTCAGGCTGCCAAAACAAGTCGTCACATACGAAACTATGGAGCGTATCGAAGATAAGTTCCTTGAACAAAGCGAATTAAAGCGTCTCTTAAAAGCCATGAAAGAATATAACCGAGGGTATCATGTCGCTCGTATGGCTGAATTTATGGCTTTAAATGGTTGCCGAGTTGGTGAAGCTGGTGCGCTTAAATTTGAGAATTACGACAAGAAAAACCGTACCATCACTATCAACGGAACTTTAGATCCAACTCGTAAAGGTTCAGAGGGTATCAAGACCACTCCAAAGACCTTGTCATCTATCAGAGTGGTCGATTTAACCAATAAAGAAATTGAGATCATTGAAGAATTCATAGAGCTGCACAAATTAAGAAAGAATACCAATCCAAACTATAAAGATATGGGATTTATCTTTGTTTCATCAAGCGGTATTCCTATCCATAAATCAAGCATTGGTAAGTTAATGAAGAATGCTAACGCCACGCTAAAGAAACCAATTAACAAGCCATTGCACCCTCACATCCTAAGACACACTCTTATCAGTACACTTGCCGAGAACAACATTCCTTTAAAAGCCATTACTCAGAGAGTAGGTCATAAAGACAATGGAAAGACTACAATGGAAATCTATACCCATGTCACCAAGAACATCAAGTCAAAAGTTGTTGATGTCCTGGATAAACTTTACAAATAGTTTGCCCCTTTTTTGCCCCTTTTTGAACAAAAAGAAAAACCGCTACTCC
>BNJU01002897.1_pt1 | contig 48661 bp, 69 predicted proteins | sample 8539281 | NCBI WGS metagenome assembly BNJU01 (sample SAMD00202456, study PRJDB9452) | human saliva metagenome | isolation source: human saliva | place: Japan | reverse complement strand
ACAGGGCAGAAAAGGAGCAGCGGAGTATAGTATATGGATGGTAGAAATTTTTAATTTTAAGTGACCTTGATGGGACGATTGTGCCAATGGGGCTTCCCATTTCCGCGGAAAACATCGCTGCCGTCACACGGATGGAAGGGGACGGTGTTGTTTTTCCATCGCCACAGGGCGGTCGCCTGAGGCGGCGATGGGGTATGTGAAAGATCTGCCGGTCAATGGAGCCTCGCTTTTTCAATGGCGCGATGCTTTTACGACCGTCAACGTGAACAGGTTCTCGGTACAACAGCATTAACAGCGGAGAATCCGAGGCTTTGGATCCAATTTGCAGAAAAGGTGGAGACATCGATCGAGACGGCGAGTGTCGAGATACACACGACGCGCGGCTGTGAGATCATTTCAGAACCGAAATACGATGACCCTCGATTAATAAAAGAATTCTATCATGTCCTTCATACACCGCTCGATGAACTCTGTAATATGAAGAAGACACCTGGTTAAAGCTCCTCATTTACGATACGCCGGAGCATTTGAAGGAAGTCGAGCAAATGGCAGTGGACTCGGGCATGCTCTTTTATGCCAATATGTTTTATTCTGAGCCAACGTATTTGGAATTTGTTGCTAAGAACGCATCTAAGGGATATGCGCTGCAGGCGATTCGAAAGATGCCCGCCTACAAGAGAAAGACCTTTCTGGCACTCGGCGACTATCTCAATGACCTGACGATGATGAAAGAAGCGGATATTTCCATCGCGCCTGCAAATGCGCACGATGCCGTTAAGCGCGTGGCAGATTTTGTCGCCTGCGATGCAAGGGAGCATCTTCTGGTTTGCGTAGAGCAGCATTTTTCAGAAATCGTCACACGGATAAAGGAAAAACAGGCAATACATTAAATGGGGATTGCTTTTTTAGCAGCAGTGTTTGTTCCCTTTTTATTTTGGGATAATTTCCATATTTTGTTTTTTTATACTATTAGAAGTCTATGAGAATTTAGGTTGCAAAGGAGAGATTATAATGCAGAAAAATCCTATCTTCCGTCTGACGACTACCGCGGTTTTTTTATGGCGCTTGTTTTGAGTTGCAACAATGGTGGTGCAGATACCGATTCCCCTTGGGTTACGCACATCTCGGTGACGCGGTTATCCTCCTTTCTGCACTCGTGCTTTCAAGGCGATATGCAGTTTTTTTGCAGCAAGTGTCGGCTCTATGCTGGCAGATTTTATTACGGGCTTTGCCATCTGGTGTGTTCTACGCTTATCATCAAGAGCATCTTGACGCTTATCGCCATTGGAATCTTCCGCTCTTCCCTTCCGCAAAAGCGGCTGCTCGGCGGATTTTTCTCTATGCTGTTTATGACCATTGGCTATACAGTGGCGGGTGCTGTCCTTTTTGACAGTGCTGCGCTCGGGCTTGCATCTGCCCCGGGGCTGGCGATGGAAGGCGTTGTCAATATTGTCGCTTTCCTTTTCCTTGCAAAGCTTTTATCGCCCGTCTTGAAAAAGATAGATTTTCATGAGTAAAACATTTGTATTTGCGAAGCTATGTCTTCGCTCTTGGAGAACGCATTTATGTTCATGACGAAAAAGAGGCTGGCACTTATCATCGTTGCCACTGTCCTCATCAGCTTCTTTCTCTTCGTCTTGGGATTCACAAAGTTCCTTGGCTTCGATTCGGCGCATACAGCGGAGCTCGGACGCCTTTTCTCTGTCATGCGGCTTATCGAGACGCGCTACGTCGATTCTGTCGATGAGACGAAGCTTATCAACGGCGCGATCAGCGGTATGGTACAGTCTCTTGACGACCCGCATTCCATCTATATGGATGAAAAAGTCTTTCAACAACTTAAGGAGCATACGGAGGGTGAATTCGGCGGTATAGGCGTCACAATGGGCTTTAAGGGCGGCGGCGTCCATGTCATTTCAGTGCTTGAAGGGACGCCGGGGGAAGCAGCAGGTCTTCAGGCTGGCGATGAGATTTTAGCCGTCGACGGTACTCCGGTCTCAGAGTTTCAGCCCGAGGAAGTTGCCCTGCATATTCGCGGCGAGATTGGCACGGATGTCACGCTGAAGATTCACCGAAAGGGAACGGAAGACAAGGACATTACGATTGCGCGCGCAAGAATTCATCTCGAAACAGCAAAGGGAAAGATGATCGAGGGTACGCAGATGGGGTATATTCGTATTTCATCCTTCAGTGATAACACGGCAAAGGAGTTCGGCGAAGCGCTGGATGATCTAAAGGCACAAGGCATGCAGGGGCTTATCATCGATCTGCGGCAGAATGCAGGCGGACTCATCACGAGCTGCGTCGATATTGCTGGACGCGTCGTGCCCAGAGGACCGATTGTTTCCGTTGTGGAGCGCGATGGCTCGAAGAAGGAATACGACTCGGCACTTGAAACGCCCTTCGGTCCCATTGTTGTTCTTATCGACGGAGGCAGTGCCAGCGCGTCAGAGATTCTTGCAGGAGCTCTGCAGGATACAGGTGCGGCGACGCTCGTCGGTACGAAGAGTTATGGAAAGGGCTCGGTGCAGATGGTCATTCCGCTTCTTCATGATGACGGTCTCAAACTGACGATTGCAAAGTACCTTACGCCGTGCGGCAGGAGCATTGACGGCACGGGCATCGATCCCGATGTTGAAGTCGATCTTCCAGAAGGTACGACAAGTGATGTACAGCTTGAAAAGGCGAAGGAAATTTTGCAGGAAAAAATCGAACAGCAATAATGTACTATGAAAAAGAAGAGACCCTTGAGGCGATGCATCGCCTCAAGGGTCTCTTCTTTCATGGATTTATTGGTCGGCATTATCTGTATCTTTTTCCGCAGGATTTTCTGGCATGTAATCGTCCGTCTTCTGGTCCATCGATGTTACATCTTCTTCCTTGTCATCGGGAACCGTAAGCATTTCGTGAATTTGCGAGATTTCATCGGCGATAAAGAGAGCAGCGGAGACTCTCGATTCATGATGGATGAAAGCATCTTGACCTGTACATCGCGAGAGGCGCCTTTTCAGCTGAGCCGAGTCACTGGCGGCGCGTGTGAGAGTGATCGTTTGGTACTGTGCGTTGGCATACTCTGCCGTCTTTTGGCAGATGCTCGCTATAAGATCATACGTCGGTTCGTCCAGTGACATCGGCGGTGCTAGTTCGCTCGTGTGTTCCTTGGCAGCGAGACTGTCTTTTTCCAGCTCGGTCAGACGGGCATGAGCCGTTTGGATGGAGATGCTGTCATCTTTGAATTCCTCCAGGATTTGATGATACCACGTCCAATTGCGGCTGAGTTCATCGATGTTTTTCTGGTACTTTATGTCCCATGCACTATAGATCTGCTGTTGTTCGGCAATGTGCGCTCGGGTTGCTTCGGTTACCTTTGGCGTCTTAGCCTCGTGTGTCAGTACAGTATAGAAAACGGCAGCAAAGAGTGTGATGAGCACGAGGAAGAGCGCGAAGTGCTTTGCTCGCAATCGGTTTTTGTAAAGGAGGACGACAAGCAATAGTAAAAAAAAGACGATGCCGATGATGAAAGAAACGGACATAATTGCCTCCAAACTAAGCCTTTCCGTTTTTCGGAAATTTCGATAAACCTGACAAGGGTATACTACCATAGGTTAGAAAGAAAATATACTTGTTAGATTCGGCGAAAAAGGCTATACTGTACACTGTGCATGCATGATAATACTTATCTGTATGCACGGTCTTTTTTATTCTCTATTTTTACCGCAGGTCGCGGCGTCTGGGAGTGATTGTTTGCGTAAGCGCATCTTGTGGCGATTTTGGAAACTCTTTCGCGCGTATTGGAAATCGGAGGAGAAATGGAAGGGCTCGGGCTTTTAGCGCTTGTCATTGGGCTGAATCTGGCATCCGTGTATTTTCTCGTTGCGATCAATAGCTGGTACAATGATTTCTACAATGCCTTGCAGCAGTATGTAGAAGGTGTTTTTTGGCCGCTTATCGGAAAGTTCACACTGCTTGCTTTTCTCTACATCATCATTGCGGTTTATGCCATCTACCTTCGCCAAATGCTTCAGATCAAGTGGCGCACTTGGCTGACAGATAAGTACCTCGCGCGCTGGATGGGGAGGAATACCTACTATCGGATGCAGGTTCTGGGAACAGATACGGACAATCCCGACCAGCGAATCAGTGAGGATATCAATCAATTTGTCAACCTGACGCTTACATTACTCGTTGGTGTCTTAAAACAGCTGACGACACTTGGAGCTTTTGGCGTTGTTCTCTGGAATCTTTCGGGTGCCTTTACTGTGCCGGTGGGAAGTCATGCGTTTGTCATCTACGGCTATATGTTTTGGTTCTCGTTCATCTACTCTATGCTCGGCACGTTTTTCGCCCATCTGGTCGGTCGGAAGCTGATTTCTTTAAACTATGACCAGCAGCGCTACGAAGCAGATTTCCGTTTCTCGATGATGCGCGTTCGTGAAAACAGCGAGAGCATCGCGTTCTATCATGGAGAAACTTCTGAGGGCAGGGGCTTTTCTGAACGCTTTGTACTTGTCATACAAAATTTTTGGCAGCTCATGAAGCGGACGAAGCTATTGAATTTTTATGTCAATGGTTATGGCCAGCTGGCAGTCATCGTGCCGCTTGTTCTAGCTGCACCGCAGTACTTTGGCGGTACGATGGCACTTGGCGGCCTGATGCAGACGGTCTCTGCTTTTGGGCGCGTACAGGATGCTTTGAGCTTCTTCATTGACTCTTATGACACCATCGCGCAGTTCTCCGCTGTTATCCATCGACTTGCCGGCTTTATAGAGCATATGGAAGTTGCCGAAGGAAAAGTCAGTGAAGTATGCCGCAGAGAAGACGCGGAGCCTGGTGCAGATTTTTCCGTTGCGGCTCTTACCGTTGCACTTCCCACAGGGCGTACGCTTTTTACCAATATGGCTCTTGATGTAAGGCGCGGCATGCGTTTGCTCATCACGGGCGTGTCGGGCTGCGGCAAGAGTACGCTTCTCCGGACACTGGCAGGAATCTGGCCTTATGGCAAAGGCGTGGTAAGCGTGCCGAAGGGCGGCAAGACGCTCTTTTTGCCGCAGCGTCCATATCTTCCGCTCGGCACGCTTCGCCGTGCATTGAGCTATCCGCGCGCTGCGATGGGCTCAGATGAGGTGCTTGTGACTGCCCTCGAAAAGGTAGGGCTGACAGATCTGACGAATCGTTTGGACGATGCGGACGATTGGAGTCGCATTCTATCGCTCGGTGAGCAGCAGCGCCTTGCCTTTGCGCGTGTTCTTCTTGTAAGGCCGGACTATGTCTTTTTCGATGAGGCGACTTCAGCGCTTGATGAGGAGGCAGAAACGAGGCTCTACGTACTTATTCGAAAAGAGCTTGCAGGAGCTGGGATCGTCAGCGTCGGACATCGAAAGACGCTTTTTGCACAGCATGACACAGAACTTCATCTTGAAAAAGATGGCAGTTGGTCGTTGGGAGCCATAGGCTAAAAATTCGTATAGCATATGTGTGCTGGTTCAGACCGCTTCGGCGGTCTTTTTGTTTAGCGAACTTTCAGCAAGGACATTTATAATAGTCGCGTTTTTAAGTGATAGATTGCTGTAAATTGAATCTGTTGCAAGATGACTATATTGAACTTCAGTACGTTAAGTATTTTTACTGCATGTTAAAACGAGAAAGGGAAGGACGGTGCCATGAACCGCAGGAGATTTCTTCAAAGTATTATGACCGTGGGGTGGGACTTGTCATTTTTCCACACGCGGCAAAGGCTGCATGGCAGACGGATACAGGTCTTCAAGGCGTTGTAATACGTCCGACAAATCTTGACTTTGGTCCTTTAGAAAATCGCTGCGTTACAGATGCGATTATCGTTCATCACGTGGGCAACACCAATGCGGATGTTTCGGCAGCTACGATGCACGAGTGGCATAAGGCAAATGGCTGGTCGGGGATTGGCTATCATTTTGTCATTCGCAAGGACGGCACGATCGAGGCGGGGCGTCCCATGGATACGGTTGGCGCACATTGTAAGGGAGAGAATACGCATACGATTGGCATCAACATTGTTGGCAATTTCGAAACGGCGTGGCCAGAAGATGCGCAGCTGGCAAGTGCGGTGAAGCTCATCCCTGCGATTTGCCGCAATTACGGCTTTGCACCGAGTGCATCGACGATTTTCGGGCATAGAGATTTTAATGCGACGCTTTGTCCAGGAGAAAATCTCTACGGTCTCCTTCCAAACCTCATTGAGCGCTGCAATAAAAATTATATCGGCGGATAATGAGAATTTTTATAACTATCAGTTGCTGCTTTCTATCGATAAACTTGTGGAAAGAATAAGCAAGTGTGTATGTGATGTTTCATAGCGGGCGGCAGCTGTTATGCTACCGAATGTATGTTTTTCAGAAAAATCTCCAAAAATTTTTATTTTTTTAGCAGGAAAAATGGGAAAAACGAGAATTTTAAACATAAAGGAAAGAATGAGTTTGAAAACCAGAAAGATGGGCAGAACGCCTCTGTTAATTTTTGACAAAAAACCTGTAGGAAACACTTGATAAATTTAAATTAAGAGTAGATTCAGTAATAGAATATATTAGGAAAGAGCTTCTATATATATCCCGCAGCTGTTCTATGTAGGACAGCGAGAAGGGAAACTCGATGTGAAGAAGATTTCACTGCCGTGAGTATGGGATCATCCGACAATTTTGGGGAACGGGTGACTGGGTAAGTTAGGGGGATTCAGAAATGAGAAAAAACGAGTGTTTAGCAATGATTCTTGCAGGCGGTCAGGGGAGCCGTCTCGGGGCTCTGACGAAGAAGATCGCAAAGCCTGCCGTTCCTTTTCGGCGGCAAGTATCGCATTATCGACTTTTCCGCTCTCAAATTGTGCAAATTCGGGCATTGCTTGTGTCGGTGTCCTGACACAGTATCGTCCCGCTCGAACTAAATACTACCTCGCCTCTGGCAGTTCGTGGATCTCGATAAGCGCGAGGGCGGCATCTTCATCCTTCCGCCGTATGCACGTGAAAAAGGAGCAGATTGGTACCGCGGTACAGCAGATGCCATCTACCAAAAATATGAATTTTATCGAGCTGATGTATCCGGAGTATGTTCTCGTTCTTTCCGGTGATCATATATATACGATGGACTATTCATGGATGCTCGAAGTTCATAAGATGAAAAAAGCAGAAGCGACCATTGGCGTCTTTGAAGTGCCATGGGAGGAAGCACCGCGCTTTGGCATCATGGATACGGATAAGGAAGGGCGCATTGTCGAGTTCGCCGAGAAGCCGGCAAAACCGAAGAGTAACCTTGCCTCCATGGGAATTTATATCTTCTCGACCGACTATCTTCTCAAGTATCTCAAAGCAGATGCAAAGGATGAGACATCGAGTCACGATTTCGGTAAAAATATCATCCCGAAGATGCTTGCCGATAAAGGACGGCTTTATTCTTACGCTTTCAACGGCTATTGGAAAGACGTTGGTACGATCGAAAGCCTTTGGCAGGCGAATATGGATCTTCTTCAGGATAAGATGCCGATTGACCTCAATAACAGCGAATGGAAGATCTATTCCTCGAATCCTCCCATGCCGCCGCAGTTTATCGGTTCTGAAGCGACGGTCAAGAATTCGATGATCAGCGAAGGTTCTATGATTCTCGGTGACGTTGAAAACAGCATTATCTTTTCTGGTGTGCGTGTCGGCAAGGGGGCGACGGTTAAGAACGCTGTCCTCATGCCTTCGGTCACGGTCTGTCCAGGTGCGGATGTCGAGTATGCTATTGTTGCTCAGGATTGCCTGATTGAGGAAGGAGCGAAGGTCATCGGTGAAAAGGGAGCGATCAAGGTCGTTGCAGACGGTGAGGTCGTGCATGCAGATGTCACTTCAGCGCGTGTCGGGTAGTATGTGTGATATAGCCTTTCAAAAAGAAGGGGGCTATAGGATCGCGATTTTTATTTATAAATGAGGTGGACAAAGTGAAAATCAGTCATGGGCGTAATCAATCTCCAGGCGAACGGTGATCCTCATTCATGAATTATCAGATCGGCGGGCTGTAGAAATGCTTCCCTTCGCCGGGCGCTATCGTCTCATCGACTTTGCGTTGTCAAGTTTAGTGAATTCCGGCGTTCTAAATGTCGGTGTGATGTTGCCGGCAAAGTCACGTTCTGTTCTCGACCACTTACGTTCCGGCAAGGATTGATCTCGCACGTCGTCACGATGGCCTCTATTATTTGCCGATGCTGCTGAAGAAGATGCAAGGCATTACGGGGATTTAAAAATTTCTATTACAACATCGATTTTTCGAAAAACAACAGTGCAAAATATGTCATATTGGCAAGCGGCAGCTTTGTTCACAATATCGATTTTTGAAGATACTGCGCTTCCATCAGAATACGGGCGCACAGATCACAATGGTCTATCATACGGCAGACCGTGAGATGCAGGGAAAGAATATTGTCGTTGAGACAGAAGCCAACGGACTTGTTTCAGATATTGCAGAAAAGCCCGTCGTCTACGACGGAGCTAAGATGTCGCTCGGCATCATCTGATGGAAAAAGCGTATTTTTGTTGAGATGATCCGCTACACTTACGAGCATGGTGGACAAAGATCTTCTTCTTGACGGCATTATCCGCCGCATGGAGGATTATACTATCTTTGGCTGCGAGCATGACGGCTTCGTCGCGCATGTCGACTCGACGGCTGCCTATTATAAGGCGAATATGGATCTCTTAAAACCGGAGAATTGGGAAACACTCTTCATGGGAGCAAATCCCATCCTGACGAAGACAAAGGACGAGGTTCCTGTCGAGTACAAGGAATCGGCGAATGTCAAAAACTCCCTTGTGGCCAATGGCTGTGTCATCCGGAGGCTCAGTTGAAAAACAGCATCATTTTCCGTGGTGTCACCATCGAAGAGGGCGCAGAGATCAAAAATTCCATTGTGATGCAGAAGACGCATGTCAAAGAAGATGCTCTCCTGGAGAATGTCATCTGTGATAAGAACGTCGTTATCCAGAAGGAGAAATGGCTTAAGGGCGCTGCAAACTATCCGCTCATCATTACGAAGAATACGGTCGTTTGATCCGGCCTTATAAGTACGGCAATGACTGTTCCTTTGTGCTTTCAGGGAATGAAGGGGCAATAGGGATAGATGTCGGAGAGTACGAGAGCAAGAAATGAAAAAGGAGGAGGTTAACTTGGCGCGCAAAAAGACGGAACAACGGGATGAACAGGCGAATAAACGACGCCTTCAGGAGAGAAAAGAAGATATCAAGCGCCGTTTTGAAAAAACGGCGCATATCCTATGGGGGCGTCCGGTCGAACAGTTGACAAAAACGGAGATCTATAAGACAGTTGCGATGGTCGCAAAGGCGTATATTTCCGAAAACTGGATTAAGACAAATAAGGCTTATACTGAACAGAATGCGAAGCAAGTTTACTACTTTTCCATTGAATTTCTGCTCGGTCGCCTCTTGAACTCGAATTTGATGAACCTTGGCATTGAAGACGTAATGCGGGACGTCCTCAGCGAGTTCAAGCTGAATCTTTCCGACATCTATACAGAAGAATCGGATGCAGGACTCGGCAATGGCGGTCTTGGGCGTCTGGCTGCCTGCTTTATCGACTCGATGGCATCGATGGCATTGCCTGGAAATGGCTGCAGTATTCGTTACAAATACGGCCTTTTTGAACAAAAAAGATCATCGATGGCAATCAGGTGGAGCTTCCCGGACAACTGGCTGAAAAATGGCTTTGCTTGGGAAGTTCGCAATCCGGATAAATCCGTTGATGTCAAATTTTATGGCAACTGTTACATGAAAGAGCAGCCGGATGGTTCACTCAAGCTCGTCCATGAAAATCCGCTCGTCGTTATGGGCGTTCCGTACGATGTGCCGATTGTCGGTTACCATAACAAAACAGTCAACACGCTCCGCCTTTGGAACGCGGAGATCGAACGTGACTTTAGTGACTACGGCAGACTTAGCCAGGAGCAGATTCGTCAAAGACAATCACCGTCAATTTCAGGAAACATCGCGCGCTCGCTCTACCCGGAAGACAGTACGTACGAGGGCAAGCAGACCCGCCTGATCCAAGAATATTTTCATGGTGTCCGCCGGCGTGCAGAGCATCGTACGCCATTATGTCAAGAGAGGCGGCAATCTCAAGAAATTCGCGGATTATATCGCCATCCACATCAACGATACCCATCCTGCGCTCTGTGTCGCAGAGCTCGCGCATCTCGTCGATGAAAAGGGGTTCGCTGGGACGAGGCATGGCAGATTACGCAGAAGACCATTGCCTATACCAATCATACCATCATGCCGGAGGCTCTTGAAAAATGGGAAGTCGGTATGTTCAAGAACTTGTTGCCGCATCTACGTGATCATCGACGAGATCAACCGCCGCTGGCTCATCGATGTAAGGCAGCGTTACCCCGGCAATGAGGATAAGGTGCATCAGCTTTCTATCATTCAGGATAACTGCGTTCATATGGCACGGCTTTCCATCGTCGGATCTCACAGTGTCAACGGCGTTGCAGCCATCCATTCTGAAATTTTGAAACGTACGACGCTGAAAGACTTCTACGACTATGCCCCGTTAAATTCAATAACAAGACGAATGGCATCACGCATCGCCGTTGGCTTATCAGTGCGAACCCGGAGCTCGTGCAGGTCATTGATGAGACGATAGGCAACGGGCATTGGCACAGACATCCCGAGGAACCAAAGGCGCTCAACAATATGCAAATGACCGCCCTTCCTCGAGAAGCTTGGTAAGATCAAGCATATCTGCAAGGAGGTTTCGCAAAGCTTATCCGCGATCAGCAGGGCATTGCCATCGATCCGGACACGCTCTTTGACATTCAGGTCAAGCGCATTCATTCCTACAAGCGCCAGCTGATGAATGTCATGCATATCATGTACCAGTACCATCGCTTGAAGACGGATCCGCATGATACGATTCCGCCGACGACATACTCTTCGGCGGCAAGGCAGCGCCGGGGCACTATATAGCAAAGAAGACGATTTCACTTATCAACAGTGTGGCACATGTCATCAATAGGGATCGTGGCGATTCACGGTATGCTGAAGGTTGTCTTCATAGAAAACTTCGGCGTTTCTTTAGGCGAAATCGCATACCCGGCGGCGGAAGTTTCTGAAACAGATTTCGACGGCATCGAAGGAAGCGTCCGGTACGGGCATATGAAGTTCAGTGATGAACGGTGCCATCACGCTAGGTACATTGGACGGTGCGAATATCGAGATCTGCGAGAAGGTTGGCGGCGACGAAAACTGTGTTATCTTCGGTCTGACAGCGGAAGAAGTCCTCGAGCACTATGCGTCGGGTACTTATTCTGCATGGTAACGACACAACCAGAATGAGAACGTTCGCCCTCGTCATGAATCAGCTTTCCAATGGCATCTATGGGCACTTCCAGTCGCTCTTTGACAATATCCTGCGGTCAAATGACGAGTTCTTCATGCTGAAGGATTTCAATGCCTATGCAAAGGCACATGAAGAGGTTCATAAGCGCTACGCCGATAAGCTCCGCTGGGCGAAGATGTCGGCAGTGAATATTGCTAATTCGGGCTATTTCTCCTCTGGACCGCACCATCGACGAGTATGCACGCGACATTTGGAACGTCCGCCCGATAAAGGTGATATAACATAACACTTGACTACTCGCTTTCCTTTCTCCGCCTCTAGGAAGATTGAAAGCGGGAGTATGTTCAAGGAGTAGGAAAAGAACCAGTGAGGAGAGAACGTCTTGAAAACATCGGAGCTTAGCGAGTTTGATTCTTTATCTTTTCATCAGGGAACGAATTACCACGCCTATGAAATGCTCGGTGCGCATCCTGTCGTAAAAAGGTGCTGCGGGGCGTGCGTTTTGCCGTTTGGGCACCACACGCACAGGGCGTAAGCGTCGTCGGCGACTTTAACAAGTGGGACACGCGTGAATCGCATGGAAAAAGATTCGACAGGTGAAATCTCGGGTCACCTTCATCGAGGGAGTGAAGAAGGCGCCGTTTATAAGTATGCGATTGAACCGCAGTGGGGTGGTCGCACATCATGAAGGCGGATCCCTTGCGGCTTTTATGCAGAGCCCGCAACGGCATCGCGCGTCTACGACCTTTCAAACTACAAGTGGCAGGATGCTGCATGGCAGAAGCAGAAGAAGGAGAATTCGTCTTATGAGCGCCCGATGCTGACGTATGAAGTTCATGCAGGCTCTGGCGGCGCGTGCAGACAGCAGCTATCTTTCATACCGCGATCTCGCCGATGCACTCATCAAGTACGTCACCGATATGCACTATACGCACATTGAGTTCATGCGCGCTCTGCGAACATCCCTTCGATGGATCGTGGGGCCAGTCAGGCGACTGGCTATTATGCGGTGACGAGCCGCTTCGAACGCCGGACGACTTCCGCTATTTTGTCGACAAGGCGCATGCAGCAGCATCGGCATTATCATGGATTGGGTGCCCGGCCATTTCTGCAAGGATGGTAGCAGGCTGCGCCACTTTGACGGCATGACGCCCCTACGAGTCGGACAACGAGCAGCTAGCGGAAAACTGGGCAGTGGGTACGACGTATGACTACGGCCGCACGGAAGTGCAGTTTTTGATTTCGAATGCCCTGTTCTGGTTTGAAGAATTCACATCGATGGGCTGCGCACCGACGCCGTGGCCAATATGCTTTATCTGAACTATGGGCGTGAGGGACGGCAGTGGTCGCCGAACAAATACGGCGACACAGGCAACCTCGAAGCGATGGACTTCTTTGAAGAAGCTCAATGAGACGGTTTTTAAATACCATCCGCAGGCATTGATGATCGCTGAAGAATCTACTTCGGCCTTTGATTTCAAAGCCAGCTCCATATGGGTGGCATGGTTTTAATTACAAATGGAATATGGGGTGGATGAACGATACCTCGATTATATGTCACTCGACCCTGTTTACCGCAAGTGGAATCAGGACAAACTGACCTTCTCCTATGTATGCCTTAGTGAGAATTTCTGTCTGCCGCTTTCCCACGATGAGGTCGTTCACGGCAAGTGCTCGCTCATCAGCAAGATGTCGGGAGATTACTGGCAGAAGTTTGCAAATCTGCGCGCCTTCTTTGGATATTGGATGGCGCACCCAGGCAAGAAGCTGCCTCTTGCGGCGGCGAGTTTGGACAGCTCATCGAGTGGAAATACGACGATAGCCTGATTGGCATCTGCCGCAGGAATATCCGATGCCACAAAGCTCATCACATTCTCTCGTGCACCAAATAAGTTCTACACGGAAACAAAGGCACTCTGGCAGGTGGACTTCGAGTGGAAATGGGTTCCAATGGATCGACTGCAATGACAATGAGAACAGCGTTATTACCTTCCGCCGCTCGGAAGACGGTAGCGAATTCGTTATTGTCGTCTGCAACTTTACGCCGGAAGTGCGTCATGACTATCGCATCGGCGTGCCGGCAAAGGGCAATTACGTCGAGGTTTTGAACACGGACGATGCGGCTTTTTGGCGGCAGCGGCGCGAAGAATGACGGTGTCTTGAAGAGCCAGAACGTCGCATGGCACGACCGCGATCAGTCCATTGTCCTGACGCTTCCGCCGCTGGCGACCGTATATCTCGCCTCGAAAGTCAGGCGGCGCAAACTTGTCGTCGAGGGCGCACCGGTACAGGTCGTCGCCACGGGGCATGAGGACAGCGCATCGGAAGGAGAGCTTGCGCAAAGAAAGATACACCGGCAGCAAAAGAAAGGTAAAAACAGCAGGAACGTGCGGCAGACACTTCTGCCAAAACCTGAGAATGCACCTTCGCATCGGACATCCGGCGTGCGAAGACATCATCCCAGGCGCATCAATAAAACGCCGTCGCCGAGAGGCTTAAATCGGCACCGTAGAGACATAAAATCTGCGTGGGGCGGAAAGAACAGGGGAAACGCCGCCCATACGCAGTAAACTTTGGGAATAAAAAGAGGGATACAGCGATGAAAGTTCTGTTTGTAGCATCAGAAGCTAACACCATTTGCCAAGACAGGAGGTCTTGCTGATGTGGCGGGCTCACTCCGAAACCTTGTAGCAGATGGTGGATATCCGTGTCATCACTGCCGAAGTACGGCTTGATTGACGAGAAAATATCGCAGCAAGATGAAACACGTCTATGACGGTAAGCTGAACGTCGCTTGGCGTGAGAAGTACGTGGGGCTCGATACGCCTCACGATGGACGGCGTGACGTATTATTTCGTAGATAACGAAGAGTACTTTAGAGAGATGGCTTTTTACGGCTATGACGACGATGCTGAGCGCTTTGCTTTCTTCTCCCGCGCTATTTTGCGTCTTCGCCAGAGATGGACTTTTTGGCCGGATGTTCTTCATCTGAACGATTGGCATACATCTCTTGTCAGCGTTTATTTAAAACTCGAACACATCGAGGATCCGCGCTATCAAAAAGATAAAAACGCTGTTTACGATCCACAATCTCAAGTATCAAGGTGTTTTCCCGAAGGATATTATGGAAGATACGCTTGGAATCGATTGAAGTATTTTAACAACGGAGATCTCGAATTTTATGATGCAGTCAACCTCATGAAGCGGCGGTATCATTTACTCGGATTTCATTTCGACGGTCAGCAAGACATATGCTGAAGAGATACAGACCCCGTATTTTCGGCGAAGGTTTGATGGTCTCGCTGCGCTCACGAAAAGATACGCTCTTCGGCATCATCAATGGCATTGACTACGATTGTTATAATCCGGAAACCGATACGAATATTTATAAGACCTTCGATGCGGATTCCTTCGACAGCAAGCTCGACAATAAAATGGAGCTCAAAGAGAATTGGGACTTCCTGTCAAGCGCAACACACTCGATCGTTGCGGTGATTTCGCGCCTGTTCCAAACAAGGGCATGGATCCATCGTTCTGCATGATGGATGAGATTCTCGGCCATGAGGATATTCAATTTATCGTCCTGGGCACGGGCGACAAAGTTTATGAGGACTGGTTCAAAGGGCTTCAATGGCGTTTCCCGCAGAAGTGTTCGATGAACATCCGCTTCTGCTGCGTGGCACAGAAGATCTCATGCATCGGCGACCATCTTTCTCATGCCGTCAGATTTTTGAGCCTTGTGGTATCGGTCAGCCTCGTTGCCATGCGTTGTGGTACGGTTCCTGTCGTTCGTGAGACGGGGGCTGGAAGGATACGGTACAGCCTTTTTGACAAGTATTCGAGGAAAGGCACGGGTTTCTTTTTCCATAATTACAACGCGCATGAGATGATGTATGCGCTCCGCCATGCGCTGAAGCATAGGCAGGATATCCGTACATGGACGAAGCTTTTTCGCAAAGCTGCATGAAGGCGGATTTCAGCTGGAAGAAGTCTGCTAAGGAATACGACGCTCTCTATAAGAAGTTGGTCAATGGCTGATAAAAAGAAAAAAGGAGCAGATCTTCTGTCAAATATCCTGCTTTCTGAAACTTTCAGGAAGCAGGATATTTGTGGAAGGAAGAAAGTGAAGTGATCTTTATGCTGGATGCAGGTGCTGTAAAGCACGATTCTCATAACCCCTATTACCGCTCGCCGTTTGGCGCAGTGGCATCTGGCACGAAGGTAAAGTTTGCACTTTCCCTTCGGACAAGGGTGAGCGTGCAAAATGTAATTCTGCGCTGTTGGACGGATCGCGACAGAGAGACGCTCATCCCCTTAAAGACCACAGATGAAGAAGGTGCCGAGACAAAGTATTACCAGACCGTGACCGAGATGCCTGGCTACGGCTGTCTGCTCTGGTATTACTTCATCATTTCTACCGAAGAGGGAACCGTCTTCTACGGCAATAATATGGAACATCTTGGTGGAATGGGCGACGTCTATGAAAGTGCACCACCATCTTATCAGATAACCGTCTATAGGAGGGGCGCAAAGACGCCGGACTGGTTTAGCTACAGCGTTATGTACCAGATTTTCCCAGATCGCTTTTTACCGGGAGGGAAATGCCATCGTCAAGAAGAAGGGCGCGGTATACCATGCCGATTGGACGGATGACCCTTGTTACTATAAGGATCCGGATACGAAGGAGATCGTTGCTTACGACTTTTTCGGCGGGAACCTCAAGGGCATAGAGAAAAAACTGGACTATCTTAAGACGCTGGGGATTACGGTTCTATATCTCAATCCGGTTTTCAAATCGGAAAGTAATCATCGTTATGATACGGGCGATTACCATAAGATCGATCCAATCCTCGGCACGAATGAAGATTTTCATCATCTCGTTCATGCGGCTAGGGAAAAGGGGATGCGGATCATCCTCGATGGTGTCTTCAGTCATACAGGGAGCAACAGTCGTTATTTTAACCGCTATGGGCAGTATGATACAGTCGGTGCCTTTCAGTCGAAAGAGTCTCCCTATTACAACTGGTATGACTTCCGCAACTTTCCCTACGAATACGAATGTTGGTGGAATTTCGACACGCTTCCAAATGTTAAGGAAGACGACGCCTTCTTATATGGATTTTATCATCCATGATAAGGACAGCGTTCTTCATCATTGGCTGCGAGAAGGCATCGGTGGCTGGCGGCTAGACGTCATCGATGAGCTGCCGGCTGCATTCTCGCAAGCATTTTTCAAGGAACTGAAAGCTGCAAATTCCGATGCTGTCATGCTCGGCGAGGTTTGGGAGGATTGTTCGAATAAGGTCGCCTATGGTCAGCAGCGGCAGTATCTCTGTGGTGACGAGATGGACAGTGCAATGAACTATCCGCTGCGTGCAATTCTTTTCGATTATCTTCTCGGACGAAATGATGGTTCTTTGACAATGCGCCGTTTTGAAAGCCTGCGCGAGAACTATCCGGCACAGAATTTCTATGCGATGATGAACCTCATCGGCAGCCATGATGTCGAACGCGCTCTTTCGGTGCTCGGTGAGGCGGTTTGTTACGAAGGGATGCCGGCTGTCGACCAAAGTCGTTCCAGACTTAACGACGAGCAGTATGCTGTCGGCTTGAAGCGCCTTTACATGGCGACGCTGTTTCAAATGACCCTACCCCGGGTGTTCCGTCCGTTCTACTATGGTGATGAAATGGCAATGCAGGGGTTCAAAGACCCGTATAACCGCCGCCCGTTTCCTTGGCAGGACAAAGTACATCAGGATGTGCACCATACGTTCGCACAGATGATTTGTACGCGCAATGCGCATATGGCACTGCAGACGGGCGCATTGCTCCCTGCTGACGGCAGAGGGCGATATCATCGCCTATGCACGCGTTATCGAAGGCGGGCATGATATGTTTGGCGAGGACGCGAAGGATGAAGTGTTTGTCGCACTTTTTCAACCGGAGTACGAGGGAGAAGCACGCGGTGACGGTCGATGTCAGTGACTTTGCAGACGGAACTTTCTGCGAGGTCTTTCATAAAGAAAAATACTTACGAGACCGCAACGGGAAAGCTGTCGGTTAAGATGCCGCCGCTGACGGGGATGCTCTTAGAGCACTGCAAAAAGCCGCGGCACTATGAGAGAAAGGCAGGCATCCTGCTGCATCCGACATCGCTTCCGTCAAAATACGGCTGTGGTGATTTCGGAAAGTGTGCCTATGACTTTGTTGACTTTCTGGCGGCGGCAGGACAGAAGATCTGGCAGATTTTGCCGTTAAATCCTGTTGGATACGGTTATTCACCGTATCAGTCTCCTTCTGCTTTTGCAGGCAATACCGTCCTTATCGATATCGATGATCTCGTCGATAAAAAGTGGCTGATGCCAGCAGAAGCCCGCATTGCCGATGTGAGTGCAGGCTCCTTTGTCGATTTCGAGCGCGTTGAAAATTTCAAGACAAAGGCCTTTCAAAAGGCATATCGGCGCTTCCAGCAGGACGATGCCGTTCAGCCGGCCTTTGCAGCATTCTGCAAAAAAGAGTCCTATTGGCTGGAGGATTATGCACTGTTTCAGGCAGGCAAGCGTGAGAACCGCGGCAAGCCGTGGACAGCGTGGAGTGCGCCGCTGAAAAAGCGCAAGGGTGCGGCGCTCAAAGACCTTTCGCATCGCTATGCCGAGCACATTGGCTATGTAAAGTTCCTGCAATTCGTCTTTGCCAAACAGTGGCAGCGGCTTCACGGCTATGCAAGAAGCAAGGGTGTTGAAATCCTTGGCGATATGCCGATCTTCATCTCGCATGATTCCAGCGATGTCTGGGCACACCGCGAGCTCTTTGACCTTGAAGAAGACGGCACGGCAAAGACCGTCGCGGGTGTTCCGCCCGATTATTTCAGTGCGACGGGACAGCTCTGGGGCAATCCACACTACAACTGGCAGGCGATGGAAAAGGATGGCTGGGATTGGTGGATTCGACGTTTCCGTAAACTCTACGAGAACGTCGATATCATCCGTATCGACCACTTCCGCGGCTTTGAGTCCTATTGGGAAGTTGACGGCAAGGCTGAGACTGCGATCAATGGGAAATGGAAGAAAGGCCCTGGGAAAAAGTTCTTTGATGCAATGAAAGATGCACTGGGGAAAACGTCCCATCATTGTCGAAGACCTCGGCGTCATTACGGATGAAGTTGAGAAACTGCGCGATAACTGCGAATTTCCGGGCATGAAAGTCCTGCAGTTTTCATTGCATATGAATGACTATGGACGCATGGGATTCGTTGCACCGGAAAAACTGTATTGTCTGCACGGGAACGCACGATAACAATACGACGGTCGGTTGGTTTACAGGCGATCTCGATGAAATGACAAGAGCTGCCGTTGCCTCTTTGGTACACGCACCGGAAGATCGTCCGGATAAAGTGGCGGCAAAACTGATTTCCTTCGCCTACGCATCGAATGCGCGCATGGCGATCATTCCCATGCAGGATATCCTTCATTTGGACGAGCGTGCCCGCATGAACATACCAGGTACTGTCGGACTCAATTGGAAATGGTGTCTGCGCCCAGACTATCGACTGCAGGCTGATGCCGATTGGCTGAAAAGAACTCTGCACAAGGTATGAGCGCTGAAATAGGAGTAAAAAAGAAAAAGCCTGCTTGGAGGATTCTTCAGGCAGGCTTTTTCTTTTTGTATGAGGTTTTGGGACGGAAAGTAAAAGGATGAGAGAAGAAGATTAAAGAATCAGCTCACCTTCCCTGTATCGACGTTGTACTCCATATGGGTAGTGGCTTTTTCTGTCGTTGCGTCGATGTAAATGACGTGACCGTCGAAGATAGCGGTGCGTTCACCGCGCTTATAGCCCATCGTATCGCTTCGTATCGAAAGCCCGGGGCGCGTCAGACGGCAGACGCGTCCGTAGAACCAAGAGATTTGTGCATCGACGTTGATATAGATGGCATCGCCCGTAAATGTCATGTCACTTTCGCGAAGGACGGGCGTGCCTTTTGCCCAGACCGTGCGGCTGTCGCGCGTGATCTCAGCTTCTGAACACGTGATAGTAAGGGCGGAGCCACTGGTGATGCGAACCTTTCCCTCAAGGACGAAGCAGTCCTTTTTTTCGTCGTAACGGCTGGTAAGCGCAGATGCCTTCAGGCGATCCTTCTGCGGGAGGTTCACGTTGCTGGGCGCGGGCGGAAGTCCGTTGGTCTCATCGGAGACAGAGGATATCTGTTCTTTGGAGGTCAGCACGACATGTTCTTTTTGTGTCTGCTCTTTTGCACCGTCATCCTCTGCCTTGGCATGGTGGGCAAAGGCGGGGGACGTACTGGAAAAAAGCAGAACAGCGGCAAAAAACAGGAGGGCTTTCTTCTTTATGTCGATGCGTGCAGCGCATTGGCGGCAGGTATCTTTTATCATAGGATACACCATAAGAATCTCCTTAACGAGCTAACGTATAATCTACTACAGTATAGCGAAGTTTTTTAAGAAAAATGCAAAAGAAAGCAGGAAAAAGGACGGAAAAGGCGTATTGAACTAAATAGGTTCTGCAGTATGACAGAAGATATTTAGAGCAAGGGCAGAAAGGGCAGAGCGGGGAGAGAACATCGTGGCACTGGCAAAGGAACAGTTGGATGAATTCGTCCGGCAAGTGACGGAGCGAACCAACCTTGTCGAGGTTGTGCAGGCATATGTTCCGCTGAAGCGGAAAGGCGGCCGTTACTGGGGGTGCTGTCCCTTTCATGCCGAAAAGACACCGAGTTTTTCTGTCGTTCCGGATAAGGGCTTTTTCTACTGTTTCGGCTGTCACGCTGGCGGCAATGCTTTTAAATTCCTATCGCTCATCGAAAATATCAGTTATTTTGATGCTGTTAAGCTGCAGGCAGAAAAGCTCGGCATCGAGATGCCGCATCGCCCGATGACCGAGGCAGAGGAGCGTCAAGCGAAGGAGCGCAGCGACCTTGAGAAAGTCAATACGCTCGCGCGAACATTTTTCACAACTGTCTGACGATGACGAAGATGGGCGAAATGGGGCGGAAGTATTTCGCGGAGAGGGGCATTGGTGAGGCGACCATCGAGGCTTTTTCCCTGGGATTTTCCCCGCCTGCGTGGGGAAGGCTTTCGGAAGCCTTTTTAAAGCGGGGCATTCCGGAGGAATTGCTTCTTGCCGCTGGACTCAGTGCCGAACGCAAAAGCGGCGGTCTTTACGATCGATTTCGCGCGCGCGTGATGATCCCTATTCTCGACGAACACGGCCGCGTCGTCGGTTTCGGCGGTCGTGTGCTCGACGATTCGTCGCCGAAATACATCAATACGCCGGAGACGGTTCTCTTTAACAAGCGGATGCTCCTTTTCGGGTTAGATCGCGCGAGACGCGCCATCAAGCGCGAAGGTTTTGCCATCATCGTTGAGGGATATATGGATGCGATTTCCGTCTATGGTGCAGGTGTGGAAAATGGTTTGCAACGCTTGGCACATCCTTTACCGAACAACACGCGAAGAAATTAATGCGCTATACGGGAAAGCTCGTCTTCTGCTATGACAGCGATGAAGCGGGACAGCAGGGCGACCGTACGTGCGCTCGGCATCCTGCAAAACACGGGCGCGCAGGTCAAGGTCTTTCGGGTGCCTGACGGCAAGGACCCCGATGCATTCATACGGAAAAAATGGGGCAGAAGCCTTCGCACCTTGGCAAAGGGAGCGATGTCGCTCATCGATTATCGGATGGACTATGTACTGAGCCATACGCGCTATGACACGCTTGATGGAAAGGTTCAGGCGCTGAAGGAAATAGCACCGGTTCTTCGGCCGCTGCGCGATGGCGCAAAGCGCACAGAGTATATCCGCCGCGTGGCAGGAGAGCTGATGCTCGACGAAGGCGTTGTTGCAGATGAACTTCGCCGGGGCAGTTCGATATCTTCAGAGCGCACATCCGTGCGGCAGGCAGTTCACCGCATGGACAGCGCAGTGACCAAGGCAGGAAGGATTATCTTCCATCTTGCCGCGAAGGATGCGGCGGCCATCGTCGTTGCAGACGCTGCTGTACCGCTGGGTGAAGTTCTTTCGGGTGTGCAGCATGAAATCTATCAGGCGTTTTTAGCGTGTGAAAAAAAGGGGGAGACGCAGAGCTTAGAACGCATAGAGGCGAGGCTTTCCGATGCTGCCGCAGCTGAGCTGTCGCGTGCCGTTATCGATACCTCGCTTTTTGGCGGTGGAATAAGAGAGGGCGAAGCCTTTGAAGAAGCTATTCGAACCCTTCGTAAGGCATACCTGAACCAGCAGTACATGCTGCATAGCCAGCAGGCAGAAAAATATCTGCAGGCAGGAAATCCCGCCTATCGTGTCGAACTGAAAGAAGCAGATAGGATTAAACGCAAAATGGAAGAGTTAGAACATTGACGTTGAAGACATGGAAACAAACAGGGGAACCTTGCGAAATAGGTCTGATTCGCTGGAAGGTAAACATCGCAGAAGATGGTAAGGATGAGAAGGGAGGGCGGTGATTATGCCGGCTAAAGGAAAAGAGACAGGCAAGACCGTGGTGACGGAAGAAAAGAAGCCTGAAAGCAGCGCAGACCTCATCGACAAGTTGCTCTCCAAAGGAACGAAGAACGGCGGAACGCTCACCTATGGCGAACTGATGGAGTCGCTGCAAAAGCTCGAACTCACAGCAGATGCGATCGATCGTATGTACGAGACCTTCAGCAAGAAGGGAATCGAAATCGTTGACGATACGAGCCAGAATGTACAGGATGACGATGACATTGTCGACACGCAGGACGCAGAAGAGGTGGAGATCGACCTCTCTGTGCCGGAAGGTATTAGCATTGATGATCCCGTGCGTATGTACCTGAAGGAAATCGGGCAGGGTACCTCTTTTGACGGCAGAGGAAGAAGTTGCACTCGCCAAGCAAATGGAAGCGGGCGATGAGGAAGCACAGCGCCGCTTGGCGGAAGCCAACCTTCGTCTTGTCGTTTCCATCGCCAAGCGTTATGTCGGCCGCGGGATGCTCTTTCTCGACCTTATTCAGGAAGGCAATCTCGGCCTTATCAAGGCGGTTGAGAAGTTCGATTACAATAAGGGTATAAATTCAGCACCTATGCGACATGGTGGATTCGTCAGGCTATCACGCGCCGATTGCAGACCAGGCGAGAACCATCCGCATTCCTGTGCACATGGTCGAGACGATCAACAAACTCATTCGTGTTCAGCGTCAGCTCCTGCAGGAACTGGGCAGAGACCCTGCACCTGAAGAGATTGCAGAAGCTATGGAGATCAGCGTCGAGCGCGTACGCGAGATTATGAAGATCGCCCAGGAGCCAGTCTCCCTTGAAACACCGATTGGCGAGGAAGAAGACTCTCATCTCGGCGATTTCATCGAAGACCATGACGCGCCGGCGCCTGCGGAAGTGGCATCCTTTATGCTTCTAAAGAGCAATTGAAGAAGTCCTCGATACCCTTACGGCGAGAGAGAAAAAGTCCTTCGCCTGCGCTTTGGTTTAGATGATGGCCGCGCAAGAACCCTTGAGGAAGTCGGTCAGAACTTTGGCGTGACGCGGGAACGCATTCGGCAGATCGAAGCCAGGCATTGCGAAAGCTGCGTCATCCGAGCCGCAGCCAGCTCAAGGATTTTCTCGACTGATGGAATATACAAATGACGTCTTGAAGCGAAGGGATGAGAACCTGCTTCGAGGCGTTTTTTCTTGCCGCAGGCGGCGCCCGTCGTATATAATAGACAGGAATTTGTTATCATTGCTATATGGAGGCTTTTATGACGGAGAATCGGACACTGCCCGTGGTTCCGCTTCGCGGGATGATGGTGTTTCCCTATATGATCGTTCACTTCGATGTCGGGCGCAATCGCTCGATCGCAGCGATCGAGGAGGCGATGCTCAAAGATCGCCAGCTTGTCGTCGTTGCACAGAAGGACGAAACCATCGATGAACCTTCTGCGATAGACCTTTATAACATCGGAACGCTCATTGAGATCAAGCAGATTTTCAAGATGCCCGGCGGGGTGATTCGCGTGTTGGTCGAAGGGCTTCGCCGCGTGGAAATCACAGGGTTTCATGAGCAGGAAACGTATGATGCAGTTGACGCGGCGATTCATACAGACGAGATCGATACCTCCCTTGGCATGGAGGCACTGACGCGTGCAGTTGTGCATGCGTTTGAAAAATGGGTGCGCTTTCAAGGAGGATTCCGCCGGAACGATGGTTTCGTGACTTTGATCGATGATGTGGGGCGTTTGGTCGACCTTATCGCAGCCATTTAAACTTGAAGATGGAGACGCGCCAGGCACTTCTTTCCTGTCTGGATGTCAGGAGCGTGTGGAAAAACTCTATCAGGGTCATCGAGCACGAGCTTGAGATGCTGAAGGGTTGAGGAAAAAGATCGGCAAGCGTGTACGCGATCAGATGGAAAAGGTACAGAAGGATTTCTATCTGCGCGAGCAAATCAAGGCGATTCAAAAAGAGCTCGGTGAGGATGAAAAGCCATGTAGAACAAATCGACCGCTATCGAAAGCAGCTGGAAAAAGGCGATTACCCCGATGAGGTGAAGAAGACGATCGAGCGCGAGCTAAAGCGCCTGAACACCCTCGGAAATTCGAATGCCGCGGAAGCGGGCGTCATCCGAAATTATCTCGACTGCCTGATCGAGCTGCCTTGGAACGTGGGGACGAAGGACAATGTCAATATAGCGAAGGCAGCTAAGGTGCTTGACCGCGATCACTATGGCTTGGAAAAGGTCAAAGATCGCATCCTTGATTACCTCGCCGTGCATCAGCTTTCGAAGGATAAGACGGCGCCAATTCTCTGTCTTGTCGGACCGCCGGGCGTTGGAAAAACATCTCTTGCAGCTTCCATTGCGCGTGCGATGCAGAGAAAGTTCACCCGTGCATCTCTCGGCGGCATTCGTGATGAAGCGGAGATTCGCGGTCACCGCCGTACATATGTCGGCGCGTTTCCGGGCTGCATTATCGATGGATTGAAGCGTGTCGGTGTGAAAAATCCAGTCTTTCTTCTTGACGAAGTGGATAAGCTTTCCTCCGAATATGCCGGAAATCCTGCAGCAGCACTTCTTGAGGTGCTTGACCCTGCCCAAAATTCGACGTTTAAGGATCACTTTGTCGACCTGCCGTTTGACCTCTCGAAAGTACTTTGGATTGTGACGGCAAACAATCTTGCAGGAGTTCCTCGTCCGCTGCGCGACCGCATGGAGATCATTACGCTTTCGAGTTATACGGCATACGAGAAAAAGGAGATTGCAAAGCACTATCTCATTGCTCGCCAGCGCAAGGAGAATGGACTGACGGCGAAGGATATTTCTTTTGGCGCAGGTGTCGTGGAAAAGATTATCCAAGAGTACACGCGTGAGTCCGGTGTTCGTGAGCTTGAACGCGTCATCGGACGTGTCTGCCGCAAGGCTGCGCGCAGAATTGTCGAGGGTACATGCACTCCCATCAGGGTGACGAAGAAGAATCTTAGAGAGTTTCTCAGCCGTGCGAAATATCTTGAGACAAAGGCAGACAAGAAGCCGGAAATCGGCGTCGTGACGGGGATGAGCATGGACGGAAATCGGCGGCGACATTCTCCCGACAGAGGTGCAGGTCTTAAAGGGAAAAGGGCAGCTCATCCTCACCGGGCAGCTTAGCGATGTCATGCAGGAATCTGCGCAGGCAGCGCTTTCCTATATTCGCAGCCGTGCCGATCGTTTGGGGCTTGCGGATGACTTTTATGAAAGGGATGACATTCATATCCATCTGCCGGAAGGCGCTGTGCCGAAGGACGGTCCTTCCGCTGGCATCACGATGGCGACGGCAATGATTTCGGCGCTTACAGGCAAGAAGGCGAGGAGTGATGTCGCGATGACGGGTGAGATCACACTGCGCGGCAATGTGCTTCCTATCGGCGGGCTGAAGGAAAAAGTGCTTGCGGCATATCGCGAGGGCATGAAGACGATCGTCCTGCCGAAGGAAAACGAGCGCGACATCGAGGAGATTCCCGCAATCGTGCGCGAAAAGCTGAACTTCGTGCCGGTATCGAATATGGATGAGGTGTTGAAGATCGCGCTTATCAAAAGAGACACAAACGACAAAGAGCGGAGAGGCATGAGTGAAAAAGACCGCGTCATTGTGACGCAGGGGACGTACGTTGCATCTGCTGTGCGCCCGGATCAATATCCAGAAAAAGGCATTGCCGGAGATAGCCTTCATCGGTCGGTCAAACGTCGGAAAGTCCAGCTGATCAACAATTTTAACGCGCATGGGCGGTCTTGCCCGCGTTTCGCGCCAGCCAGGAAAGACGCAGACGATTAACTTTTTGAAATCGGCATCAAGCTGGAAGGACAGGCGCGGCAGGGCTTTTTACCTCGTCGATCTTCCAGGCTATGGTTATGCCAAGACGGGGCGCGATAAGCGAAGGACATGGGCGAAGTTCATCCAAGCATACTTTCTAAAAGTCCAAGCGGCTTTCTTTTTGTCTGTCAGCTCATCGATATCCGCCATCCGCCGATGGCATCGGACATCGAGATGTTCCGCTTTCTCGTGACAAAATAACGTGCCGGTACTCATTGTTGCGACGAAGGCGGACAAGATCGGAAAAACGTGTGCGCGAAGAATATCGTTGCCATCAAAAAGGTGCTTGGTGTGCCGGAACTTTCTGTGCTGCCGTATTCTTCATTAAAAAGTGAAGGCCGTTCAGATTTACTTGACGTCATAGGGGATTCTTTGGTACAATAAAGAAAAGTGAACGGAGTTCATTTTTGAAAACCGTTCGCATGTGTATTGTGTCATTTGAAAGACCGACCTTCGAGGGAAAGGAAGGCTTCCCGCGTCATTCTATGAGCAAGAGGCGGGAAACTTCCATCTTGAAGCGCCCGTCTTTTTTCGTAGGAGATAGCATCATGAAAGCATTGACTTCCTTTGATAAATCCCTTTTGAACATGCTTCAGGGGAGCCTTCCCGTCTGTCCGCGTCCCTTCCGTAAAATGGCGGAACATCTGGGGTCGGATGAGGCGACGGTTCTCGCGCGCATCCGTTTTTTGAAGGAGGAAGGATATCTGCGCCGCATCGGGACGTTCTTCAATTCTGGAAAGCTTGGTTACGAAGGTACGCTCGTGGCGCTGCGCGTGCAGCCGGGAAAGATGACGGAAGTTGCGCAGGCGGTCAACCGTTATCCAGGTGCGACGCATAACTATGAACGCGAGGGGAAATTCAATTTGTGGTTTACACTCCTGACGCCGAAGAAAAGAGGTGAGAGCACGATATTTTTGAAGCGTGTGCGCCGCCTGCCGGGGGTCGATGATATGATCAATTTGCGTTCAAATCGCAAGTACAAGATTAATGTCCAGTTCAAGCTGGCATAAGGAGGCTTGTGTGCCGTGACAGAGGAAAAATATCAGCGAGATCGATAAGAAGGTCGTCCGTGCCCTCCAGGAGAGTTTTCCTCTTGTCGCTGAGCTGTACAAGGAACTCGCTGCACGCTGTGGCATCAGTGAGAAGCTCTTTTTGGAGCGCGTGGAGGTTCTGCGCGAAGAGAAGAAAATCCGAAAGATGGGGGCTGTTCTTCGCCATAGAGAGATCGGCTTTACGTCCAATGTCCTCGTTGCTTGGGAAGTTCCGATGAGCCGCTTGGACGAAATTGCCCGCAAGATGGCGGCGAGCCCTGTGGTTTCACACTGCTATGACCGCAACACGGCACCCGGCTGGTCGTATAATCTCTATACGATGATTCACGGGCATTCACGCGAGGAGTGTGAGAGACTAGCGGAAGAGCTTGCAGCGGAAACGGGAATAAAAAATCGGACGATGCTATATACGAAAAAAGAGTGGAAGAAGACGAGCATGCGTTACTTTACCGAGTGATGCAGACTCTCGGCCACACGAATGGTTTGTGTATCGGAAACTGCTTTTCTGTCTTTTGCGATGGGGTGGCAGTTTTTTACTTTTTGAAGTGGGGATAGCATATGCGGCGTGTGCCAAGGTTCTTTTTTCTGGCTGTCTTAGTGTTCGGTGCTCTTTTGAGCGTTGGCTGCGCAAAGGGGATGAATTCAGACAAGGAAGTGCGGGTTGCGGCGGCAGCAAGCCTGACGGATGTCTTGCAGGAGCTCGGCGAGCGATATGAAGCGACGCATCCTGGCGTGAAGGTTTCCTTTAATTTCGGTGCAAGCGGTGCACTGTCGCAGGCAATCGAACATGGTGGTACGGCAGATGTGTTCTTCTCAGCGGGAAAGCGTGAGATGGATCGTCTGGAGACGGCAGGGGAAGTTGCGTTCAGGCAGGATCTCCTGCAAAATGAGCTCGTTCTCATCGTGCCCAAAGGAGCAAAGAAGCCTGTGGATTGGTCGGCGCTTACAGACAGTGCGTTTTCACGCATCGCTATAGGAGAATCGCAGGGCGTGCCGGTGGGCGCGTACACGAAGGAAATGCTGCTACACATCGGTCTATGGGACAGCATAGAAAAGAAGGCGGTCTTTGCAAGCGATGTTCGGCAGGTGCTCGCATGGGTCGAGATGAGAGAGGCGCAGGCGGGAATCGTCTATGCAACGGATGCAGCGGTGTCGAATCGTAGATACAGCGCTTCAGGCTCCGGTAGGTTCACTGCAAACCGATAATTTATCCTGTTGCCGTACTGAAAGGCGCGAAAGACCAAAAAAGCAGCACAATCCTTCGTGGAATTTTTAGATAGTGAGGAAGCAGCAGAAATATTTTTCACGTTATGGCTTTGCTGTAAGGTAATGCGAGAAGGTTGGGCTTGAAGCCGGAAGTTTCCATAAAAAGCAGCTGGCGAATTTTCCTTTGCAGGTCAGTTTTTCAGACAGATGGTGAAACGCTTGCTTTCTCGGCGCATCGGGCAGCGGAAAGAGCATGATGCTAAAGTGCATCGCGGGGCTTGAGACGCCGGACGCAGGAAGGATTGTGCTTGACGATCGTGTGCTTTTTGATAGTGATAAGGGCATTTGTCTTTCGCCGCAGGCGCGGAAGATCGGCTATCTCTTTCAAAAACTACGCACTCTTTCCACATATGACGGTAGAGGAAAAATATCCTCTTTGGAGCGCACGGCACGCAAAGAGAAAAGGCGGAAAAAGCTTGAAAGAGAGCTGTGTCGCTTTCATCTTTCCGCTCGGCGCAGGGCAAAAGCCTGCCGAACTGTCCGGTGGCGAACGTCAGCGCGCGGCGCTCGCACGCATTCTCGCTTCAGAAGCGCAGCTGCTTCTTCTCGATGAGCCGTTTTCTGCACTGGACGGATATCTAAAGGATGGTCTGCTGCATGAATTCGACAGTATTCTAGCGAGGTTCGGCGGTGGACTCTATGTTACGCACGATATAAGGGAGGCCTGCCGCATGGCGGGGCGTATCGCTGTTATGGACTGCGGCATGATAAGAGAAATAGCAGCGTCGTCTATTCTATTTTCTGCACCCGACAACGCTGATAGGAGCGCGGCTTTCCGGCTTTCAAAACATTTCATCGGCTGTGATACGGGATCATGTGCTTGTGCTTATGGACTGGGGCATCGAATTGCCTCTCTCGGCAGTGGAACCTTTACAGGGAGACCCACACAAGATTCGCTATGCTGCGGTTCGCGCGGAAAACCTTCGGCAGGCGGAGCGCCAGGATGGAGCGATTCTTTCTGCAAGGGTCATTCGAACTATTGAAGAGCCGCTGACGAAGCTGCTGATCGTGCAGGGGCGTGGTTCTTCGCCGCTTTATTGGCGCGTGAAAAAAGATAGGATATTCATGGATGGCGATATAGTTTCGCTGACCTTTTCGCCTGCGGATCTGGCACTGCTGTGCGATGGACGTTGAACAGGAGAAAGAGATATGTGGCGCCATTTTCCTGACGATCGAAGTGGCATTCCCTTTCGACCATGCTGTCGTTTGTCGCTGGCGTCTTGCTTGCGTATTTTTGTCTGGCGCAGACAGCATGGCAAAGCGATTTTCGATGCTGTTCTCGCGCTTCCGATGGTACTTCCTCCAACGGCGGTGGATTCTTTCTTCTGCTGCTTTTGGAAAACAGAGCACAATCGGCGCATTTTTAATCGAGCATGGCATTCCCGTCGTCTTTACCTTTAAGGCGGCGGTTCTGGCGGCATTTGTCGTTTCTTTTCCGCTCCTCTACCGTACGGTGCGAGCGTCTTTTGCAGCAATTGACCGCGACCTTTTGGGGGGCGGCGAGGACACTTGGCGTATCGGAGCCTTATGTTTTTAGTGCTGCTGCCCTGGCAAAAGAGGGCATTCTTGCAGGCGTAATCTTAAGCTTTGCACGGTCGGTCGGCGAGTTCGGCGCGACAATGATGGTTGCGGGAAATATTCCAGGCGTCACACGGACAATGGCAACGGCACTTTATGCCGCTGTACAGGCAAATGACTATGAACTTGCCTATCTATGGGCAGGAAGTCTCGTCGCGCTTTCTCTGGGATTTATTCTCTTGATGAATGTATATCTTTTGCGGGCTTATTCAAAAACGTAGGAGCAATTTAATGTCAACTACTCCCGCTTAACGCCTGACGGCGTTTGAAGCGAGAGCTTGTAAGTCAGAAAGGTATAGGTGCTGGCGATATGGCTAACCCAATATCTCCTATGTCTGCTCTACATCGTCGGGCGGTTGACAACGCCCGTTTTACCAAAGAGATTTACTCTAAGGTAGTTCTCGCTATGCGCGTGTAGTGTGGAGACTCATCGCCGGAAAGCCACCTTGTGCCAAGCTGCTGAATATTCATCGCACCAATGCGGTCATCGTTGGACTGATATCCACACGAGCAGGTGTATAGATGCTTATGGTGACAGCGGTGTTCCCTGCGAATCGTTCCGCATTTCGGACAGCGCTGCGAGGTATACCTTGCAGAAACCTTCAGTACTTTGGAACGGTTCTCCTGCGCCTTGTAGGAAAGGAACTGTTCCAGTTGATAGAACGACCAACCTCTAGGTCATAGTTTTGTTTCGCTCCACGGGAGAGATGCGATGCTTCGAAACTCACGCCCGTCAAATCCTCAAGCACAAACAGCGTATTCTTGCCATATTTCTCGACGAGTGTCTTAGACATCCGATGGTTCACATCCGACATCCAACGGTTCTATCGTCCGGAAAGGGCTTTGAGAGTCGGTTTTACCTTTTTCATCATAGCTGACCATATCTATATAACTGTTCCTTGACCGTCTTGTATCTGGCAATGGTCGTTTAACAACCGATTGTGCGAGTTGTGACTTTAAAGCAAACACTTTCCGCAAGATAGGATACAGTCGTTTGCTTAACTTTGTAAAAGTTAAGGGAAAGGCATGGGCAAAGATATACTGAGAAACAAAGTTACAGCCTTGACGATACCGTTCCGTCATCTGACGAAAGAGCATAACTTGTTCCTCGGTAACGTTTAGGCGAAGTTTTATGGTTTTGGTTAGGTTGGGCATAGTATCATCTGCCTTTCTCAGATTCATATAGCTTCGCTGTCGTTAGTATATCACATAATTGTTAATAATATTTATCGTTTTTAAGAAAGTGAGGTGAAGCGGGCATTCCTCCCCGAGCTTAGAGGTAGGAGTATCCTGCCCGCATTTGGATGAAAGAAATCCGTGGAAGACGCTGTCGGCGAGGTTCTCTGCCACGATATTACAGAGATCGTGAAAGATGGTGTGAAAAGGAGCACGCTTTCGAAAAGGACATATCATCTGTGCGGAGGATATCCCCGTTCTTCATCGTCTCGGCAAGGCACATATCTTTATCTTTGAACAAGATGCTGCTCTGCTGCATGAAAATGATGCAGCAGAGCTCCTTTGCAGCATCGCGCAGAATCAATTCATGGAACGCTCGGGAAGTACGGGAGGGGAAAATAGAACTTCGTGCGACGGTCGATGGTGTCTTTATGGCAGATGCCTCGCGTATCGATGCCCTGAATGAGCTCGAGGATGTCTGCATCGCGACGCTGACAAGCGGTATGCCAGTGAAGGCAGGCATGAAACTTTCAGGCATGCGCGTCATTCCACTTATGGTGTCAAGGGCAGAGATGGCAGAGGCTCAGAAACTTGCAGGCAGTGAGCCGCTTCTTTCCCTTCATCCGTACCGCAGGGTGAAGGTCGGTGTTGTGACGACAGGTTCTGAGGTGGCAAGTGGTCTTATCGAGGACACGTTTACGCCTGTCCTGAGGCAAAAGCTGAAAGCCTTTCATTTTGAAGGTGGATGCACATCGCATAAGCGATGATGCGACAGAACACACAGAAGCGGCGATTCGTGAGCTTTTGGCGCTTGCATGGACATGGTCCTTTGTACCGGCGGTATGAGTGTCGACCCTGACGACCGCACGCCGGCAGCGATATGGAAACGTCGCTGCGCGTGTTGTGATACGGCGCGCCCGTGCTACCGGGCGCGATGCCTGTAGCTACGTTGAAAAGGGAGTGCGTCAGATTCCAATCTTGGGGCTTCCGGGCTGTGTTATGACGACCCTGCGACAGTATTCGATATATTTCTGCCGCGTTTCAGCGGGCATTGAGGTAATGCGGAAGGATATCCGTCGTCTCGGCGTCGGTGGGCTGTGTCTAAACGTCAGGTTTGTCACTATCCTGTCTGTTCTTTTGGAAAGTAGAGGAGAAATCATGCAGGATATTTCGCTGGAGCGTGCGATTGCAGCGTTGTCAGAACATATTCAAAGCCCTGAAAACGACATCGAGCGAATCTCACTTCTTTCAGCGCGCGGGCGCATCTTAGCGGAAGACATCTATGCTGCGCTGGACAATCCTCCCTTCAACCGTTCGCCTCTTGATGGCTATACGTTTGCAGCGGCAGCGACGAAAGGTGCTTCGATAGAGCGGCCTGTCGTCATGGAGATCGTCGGTGAAGTGTGCTGGAGATTATTTTTCTGGGAACGTGCCCTGGCAAAGCGCTTCGCATCATGACAGGCGCACCGATTCCAGAAGGCTGCGATGCGGTCGTGCGGCAGGAGAGCGTGCGCGCGGAAGGCAGCAAACTCTATCTCGATGTTCCACTGCGGCCTTTTGAGAACTATTGCTATCGCGGCGAGGATGTAAAGAAAGGAACGCTTCTCGCTTCTAAGGGAACGAAACTGAATCCCGCCTGCATCGCGGTACTGGCGGGGCAGGGATTTCGTGCGATTCCCGTCTACCGCACGCCGCAGATACTCCTTGCAAGTACAGGGGATGAACTCGTCACACCTGGTGAGCGCGTCAAAAGGAAAGATTTACAACAGCAACCTCTACCTTTTGCGAGCCTTCTCGACGAAAATGGGAATGACACCGAAACAAATGAGAAATCTCCCAGATGACGCAGTGCTTGCAGCAAAAGCTTCTCAGAAAAAGATGCGCAGGGGCATGGATCTCATCCTTACGACGGGCGGCGTTTCAGTGGGGGAAAAAGACATCATGCATAGCGTCTGGAAGAGAATGGGCGCTTCGCGCATCTTTTGGCGCATTCTTATGAGCCCGGTGCACCTGTCGCTGGTTACACCTTTCCCAACGGCCGCATAGGCATTGCGCTTTCCGGCAATCCCTTTGCGGCCTTTTGCGACATTTGAGCTTCGCGCGTCCTATCCTTCAACAGATGTCGGGGATGCGCGAACCAAAACTCTTGCGGAAAAAAGCCGTGCTTGCTGCACCGTTTTTGAAAGAGAGCCCCGGACGAAGATTCATCCGTGCAAGGTACGAGGACGGTTATGTCATGCTGCCTAAACAGCACGCATCCGGTGCACTTTTCTCAGCGGTAACCTGCAATGCCTTTATCGACATTCCCGCCGGCTCACCAAAGCTGGAAGCTGGGAGGGAAGTCGAAGTCGTTTTGTTTTGAAACACGCATAGAGAAGGGGAAGATGATTCATGTTCGATCGATTCCATCGAAGGATTAACTATGTTCGCATCTCGGTAACGGACAGATGTAATCTTCGCTGTCGCTACTGCATGCCGGAGGGCGGCATCTCGTGGAAAGCACATGAAGAAATTCTCTCCTATGAAGAAATTCTGCGTATCGTGCGCGTACTGGCGTCTCTCGGCATTACGAAGGTACGGTTGACAGGCGGCGAGCCGCTGATTCGAAAAGATCTTGCCAGTTTTATTGAAGAGCTAAAGAAGGTTCCTGGCATCAAGCGGACAGCGGTGACGACGAACGGACTGTTGCTGAAAAAAGAACTTCCCGCACTTGAGGCGGCAGGGCTGGATGGTATAAATCTGAGCATCGACAGCCTCGATTCACGCATTTTTCAAAAGATTGCTCGCTCGCCGAAGGCACTAGACGTTCGGGAAAGTCTTGCGGCATTGCTGGAGAGCCGTATAAGATATAAAAAGATAAACGTGGTTCTAATACAGGGGCGTCAATGAGGGAGAACTGGTTCAGCTCGTGCGACTGGCAAAGGATCATCTGGTGGACGTGCGCTTTATCGAATTGATGCCGATGGGCTTTGCACGCGCTTCGGGGCTTGTCGGTATTCCCCTCGAGCGGGTGCGGGAGAAAGTGCGCATGGCTTTTGGCGAACCTAAGCCAGTGAAACGGCGGGAGGATGACGGTCCAGCCACGCTCTGCACATATCCCGGGTTTATCGGACGGCTTGGCTTTATTGATGCGGTAGAGAATAAATTCTGTCATGCGTGCAACCGCGTGCGTCTGACGGCAGATGGATTTCTGAAGCCCTGTCTCGGCATCCGGGGAATGCATTGACCTTCGCACACGCATGCGAGACGGTGCTACGGAAAAAGAATTAAAAGAAGTGATAGTTTCACAGATCTATGCGAAGCCACGCGAGCATGCCTTTATCGAATGCGGAGCAGATGAGACGCGCAGCATGGCGCAGATCGGGGGATGAAAATGAAACAGTGCAGCGGTGCAGATGCGACGGGAGAAATTGTAGCAATTTGTCGCAGTGAGAGAAAGGGAACGGAGAAAATACCGGTAGAGCGTGCCGTCTTTGTGACAGAGCACGGCATTGAAAGTGATGCACATGCAGGACGCTGGCATCGCCAAGTGAGTTTCTTAGATCTCGGCGAAATTGAGAAATTTCGAAGGTGCAGTGCAGATGTCGCCTACGGAGCCTTTGGCGAGAACATTGTTGCGCGCGGCATTTGCTTTCGGAATCTGCCCATTAGTACGCAGCTCATAGCGGGAGGTTGTTTTCGAGATTACACAGATTGGGAAGAAGTGCCACGATACGTGCGCAATTTATGAAAGAGTCGGTGACTGCATCATGCCGCGCGAGTGTCTTTACACGGGTGCTTCATGGCGGAGTGCTTCAAGCCGGGATGAAGTTGGAGGTTTTATCAGGGAAGCTTCCGATGGATGCGGCCGTCCTAACACTTAGCGACAAGGGTGCGTGCGGCGAGCGCCAGGATCTTAGCGGCGCTGCCGTTGAAGAATTGCTAACTGCGGCAGGTTACCAAGTGAGAGAACGTATCATTTTTGTCGGATGAACAGCAATTGATCGAAGAAAAACTTGTTGCACTCAGCGATAAGGGGCATTGCACTCGTCGTTACGACGGGAGGCACGGGCTTTTTCTTTTTGCGCGATGTGACGCCGGAAGCGACAGCAAATGTCGTTGAACGACTGACGCCAGGTATCCCGGAGATGATGCGTGCGCTCTCCATGCAGGTGACACACCGTGCGATGCTCAGCCGAGCAACTGCGGGGATTCGCAAGCGGACATTGATTGTGAATCTGCCGGGCAGCAGGAAAGCGGCGGAAGAATGTCTAGGCTTTGTCCTGCCGGAATTAAGGCATGGGATAGAAATCCTTCGCGGCGATGCGGATAACTGTGCGAGGTAGGGCCGTGTCGGAAATGGATAAGAAAAACGCTGCCATCTTTGTCATTGCGGGCGGGAAATCCAGTCGTATGGGGCGCGATAAACGCTGGTTGGATCTCGGCGGCAGATCCATGCTGGAGCGATGCCTTAGAAGGATTCCGACTGTATTTTCTGAGCGATTTTTGATGATGGAAGCAAACTCTCCTGACATCATGCAATTAGCAGAAAACTGCGGCTTTTTGCATCGTGACCGATGAGGTACAGGGGCGCGGTCCCGTCGAGGGGCTTCGCTTGGGACTGAAACATATGTCAGCGGATTGGGGGCTTGCCCTATCTGCCGACATGCCCTTTTTTTCTTTTTCGGCTATTGAACCGCTGTTTATCCGTCTAAGCGAAATTATAAGTAAAGGCGAGAGGCGCATCAAATGCATCCTGCCGACGCTGGACGGAAGACGCCAGCCGCTCGCAGGGCTGTATCATAAAGGGCTTTTAACAGAGATTGCGCAGAAAAATCAAAACGCGGTGAGCGAAAGCTCAGGGGCTATGGCAGAAGCGTTTGAGACAGAACTGGTGGAGATACATAGATATACCGAACAAAAAGAGTATTTTTTTCAATGTCAATACGAGTACGATTACCGACTTGCCAGTGGACGCGCGGCGAATGAAGGGCGAAAAAGTTCCGCAAATTGCAGTTGTTGCACCGGTAGCGGGCACAGGAAAGACGACGTTTCTTGAAAAAGCTGACGGCACGCTTATCAAGGCGCGGTATTCGCGTCGCAGTCGTCAAGAGTGATGCACATGGATTTTCTCTGGATACGCAGGGAAAGGACGGTGCGCGCTTTCGCGTATCGGGGGCATGTGCTGTATCTGTTGTTTCGCCGAAAGGGTATTTTTCTGGAAGAGGCGACACGGCTGCCTTTTGACAGGGCTGCAGATAAGTTCGAGAAGATCGATCTCATTTTGACCGAAACCCGCACGCATGCGGCTTGCCCAGCGTTCTCGCTTTGGCGCGGAAGAGGTGAACCGATCTTAGGCAATGGTGTTACTGCACTTTTTGCGGGTGAAAAACTATCTGAGGCTGCGGCAGATATCGCAGGAGAAAATGGCATTTCAATTTATCCTATGGGGATATTGACCGCGCTGAGCTATTGACGCTCTTTTTGTCAGGCGTGTCTTTTCAGCAGAAAAGCAGAGTGTATGGGAGAAACGCGATGAGGGGAAACGAAGCAGGAGAAGAGATTGTTGCGGGGAAGCGTGAACCGAGGCTCTCACATTTTGACCGTGCGGGAGAGGCCGTCATGGTCGATGTCGGTGACAAGGCGGTGACACATCGAGAGGCTGTTGCAAGCGGTATCCTTACGATGAATGAGGCGGCGTTTTTCTGCCATTCAGACCGGTACGGCAAAAGAAAGGCGATGTTCTCGGTATCGCAAGGATCGCCGGCATTATGGCGGCAAAAGCGCACAAGTGAAGCGATTCCTCTGCCATCCGCTCTTTCTGACCAAGTGCAAGGTAGCGTTTGCACTTGATGCGGCGAAGCGAGATGTAAGTAACTGCTGCGGTGAAATGCGAGGGAAAGACCGGTGTGAAATGGAAGCGCTTCACAGCGTTACGATAGCCTGCTGACAATCTACGACATGTTGAAAGCGGTGGATCGTGGGATGGAGATACATTCTGTTCATCTCGAACAGAAATCTGGAGGAAAGAGCGGTTCTTTCTCACGATAAGTATGGAGAAAAATCCCATTCTATTGAGGAACTAATTTTTGTTCAAGACCCGTAGGCCCTTCGTTTTTCAGACGCTTTTTCATATTGCCCTTTGCTGTTTCTTGTAATAAATTAAAAATGGTAGAGAAATGCCGCAGGGCCGAAAATGCCGCCATCATCGTTTGTGGCTTGCACCAGATTACAGGTATTCCTCTGCTTTTTGTTCTGCTCGCTTTCGGCGAGCTTTTTCTTTTTCCCTGACGACAATACCTCATCATAACGTTCCACATAATAAAGCATACTACTTATATAATTTTTACCTGCTATTTTTCAAAAGAGGCGTATGATAATAGCAATTTAGTTAAACATATTTACTTAATATGTTTTGCGAAGGGAGGAAATGGTTATGGTGGAGGCTTTGAAGAAGGGATCGGCGTTGGCTTTTCTTGCAGCAAATAGCTGGCGTATGGAATGGAAGCGGCTTTTACCTGGCTTCTTCCATGCTTCGCATCAGGGCTGATTGGGTTTGGCGGCGGCAATGCACTGATTCCTGTGATTGAAGCAGAGGTTGTGCGTGATAAAAACTCGTGACGACGGCGGGTATCAAGAGGACATCGTCGCGGCATCGATTACACCAGGTGCGCTTCCTGTCGAGATTGCAGCAGGACAGGGCAGCGCGTATGCAGGGGCGTTGGGGATGATTCTAGCGGCGTCGTCGGTATGCTTCCAGGCGCAGCATTGATGGTCAGCATCCTCGCATTTCCTCTCGGGGGATTCGGCGGGGGCGATGACGTTCATCCGCTATCTCTCGATTCCCATCGGTGCGTTCATCACGAGCCTGCTCTTTTGCTTTATACAGTGAAGACGCTTCGCGCAGAACATGCGGTGACAGGCGGCTCTTGGAAGATGGCGGCAGTGATTACGCTGACGGTTTTCGCTATTGACTGGTGAGGCGGATGTTTACCGTCCTGATCGGCTTCGGCTTCGTTCCGTTTTTGGGCTATCAACACTGCGGTACTGGGGCTTTCCTTCTCGATCCTCTTTCTCGTGAACAGCCGTTCGAAGCACGTCTTGCTGTAGCGGGGATGATTTTTGTACTTTATGTGCTGTCAGAGGGTAAGAGCGGTATCTTGGGCGGTACATGGCTGGCGAAATCCTTCCCGATTCTCATGGCAGTTTTGGCGGGGCGATGCGTTTTTCCATAGCTCGGCAAGAGCTGTATTGCACCAGGAACAGGGCGGCGTTTTCTGCAGGGCATTGAAGGAACTCGCCGCTTGTGATCTTCTTTTCGCTCACAGTAGTTCCAGCGCTCGGCGTATACGAGCTTGCCTCCTTTATCGGACGCGGTATTTATTTTTCCTCACTGATCTCACTTTGGCGGCGGCGATGCCTTCTGACACACTGTAGACGGGCTGTTTGTCGCAACAGGACTTTTCCCAGCAGCAGCGTTTTTGGCCTTTGTCGTTCCGCTCGTCCCAATGTGCTGCCGGGGTCGATTCTCTGCAAGATTTTGACAGGCATTGGCTTTTTGATGGGAACCGTGCCAGCGGTCCTGCGATAGGGCTGCTCGCAGCATGTGCGGGATTTGGCGTTAGAGTATCGGTCGAGGGCTTTGTCTTCGGGCTTGTCGCGCGGCTTATCCGCACCTTTCCGTGAAGTACCGGCATTTCGCGCGATCAGCCGCTGGATACGTCCCATCGGTGGTCTGCTCATCAAAAGGTGGCGCTGGCACTCTTCCTCGCAAATTTAAATCTCGCCAAGGGGTTGATGCTGCCGCGCTTTTGCTGCGGGAAATGGTTACGGTGGTGGTCGCTACATCGCCTACTACCTCCTCATACGGCGGCGGATACAGTAAATCCCATGCTTCTTGCAGCGAAGTCGGGTATCTTGATGGCAGCATTGCTTTAACCGAGTGATGTGACATAGGGCAGAAAATCTTTGTATTTTAGGAGTTTTCACGAGCGAAGAAAATCTGGAGGTTCAGCCTGTTTTCACCGATATTCTCATCGTCGGCGGTGGAACGGCAGGATGCTTTCTGCAGCAGCGAAACTGGAAAAGTCAGGCTTGTCTGTTCTCATTGCAGAAAAAGGCAACATCGAGCCGAAGCGGTTGTCTGGCAGGAGTCAATGCACTGAATGCCCATATTGCACCGGGGCATACACCGATGGATTATGTAGTATGCGGAAAGACGGCGAAGGCATCGTCCGCGATGACCTTGTACCGACGATTGCAGAAAATGTCAATCGCATCACGGCGGAGCTAGCACGCTGGTCTCGTCATCTTGAAGGATGAAGCCGGAAACTATGTGACGCGCGGCTGGCGCAATGTAAGATCAACGGGGAAAATATCAAGCCGATTTTGGCAAAGGCGGCACGTGAACAGGAAAATGTCAAGGTGCTGAACTACGTCAATATCATAGATTTAAAAGACAGTGGGAAACGGTGATGAGAGACGTGTGATGGGTGCGTGGGGCTTTTCGACGCGTGAGAGGATCTTCTATGATATTTCAGCAAAGGCGGTTCTTATTGCAACAGGCGGCGCTGCTGGATTATATCAGCCGAACAATCCCGGATTTTTCCCGCCATAGATGTGGTATTCACCGTTTAACACAGGCGCCGGCTTTTCGCGATGGGGATTCGTGCAGGGGGCAGAGATGACGACGTTTGAAAATCGCTTTGTCGCGCTTCGGTGCAGGGATACGATAGCGCCGACGGGACGGTGCCCAGGGCGTTGGTGCAAAAACAGGTCAATACAAGGGGTGAGGTCTCACGAAACGAAATACGGCATCTCGACACCAGAGCGTATGGCTGGGTACCGCTGAGGAAAACCGAGGCAGGGGCATGGTCCTTGCCACCTGCATACCGAGGGCATTGGAGCGGAAAAAGAAGGCGATCTTCTGCGTGCTATCTCAACATGGCACCGGCGCGCAGACGCTGAAGTGGATGGAAGAAGACGGTCCGATGCGCATGATGATCGAGATCGGAACAAGGCACGTATATCGTCGGCGGTCATACGGCAAGCGGCCGCTGGTCGATACTGACCGCGCGACGATCGGTAAAGCGCTTTTTGCTGCGCGATCGCAGTGCGGGTGCACCGCAGAAGTATGCTGTAACGCAATGGTCGAAGGAGATAGCGGCGCGTGCGGCAGCGGTAGATGCGCGAAAGGCGCGTGGCGATGCTCGAAGGCGGACGAAGCAGCGACGGAAAGGCTCGATTATGCCGGAAATCAAGCGTCATTATGCAGCGGATGCGGCAGATATAGGGATCGCGGCGCCGACACGCGAAGAAGCGAGTGACGTGATGGACGAATATGCAGGCGGCATCCATACGGATTAGTCGCCAACGCGGCGCGCCTATTGCGGCAGATGTACGCATCAGTACTACAAAGCGGAGGCAAAGGGCCTTCCCGCAAGGGATCCGTTTGAGTTGCTTCATCGTTTACGAGCCAAAGGAGCGTTCGACCGTAGCCGCGCACCGATTGTGCATCTGCCGCTCGAAAGGAGACGCGCCGGGCATATTTTTGGTGAGAATGCGGATTATCCTGCGCGTGATGCGGCATGGGACCGCTTACGTCAACACGCGTCTCGTCGATGGTCGGTTTGAAGTCATTACGTCCGCTGGTGAAAGGAGAGCACCGCCATGAGCATTAAGATCCATACGGCGAAATGGATCGGCTGCGGCGCCTGTACGGAGGCTTTGTCCCGGTGTCATTGCTGCTTTTGCAGGATGGTGCAAGATGTGCAGTCCACGCGATTGCTGGGCCGTACCGCCAGGGCGAAGACCCGCGGCAGCGATCGAGTATTATCTAGGGCAGACCGGGCGGCGCAGCGCAGTATGACGGTGGAGAAAGATTATCGCCATATTTTGGCGCGTGGTAAAATCTACGGGAACGGTGGGAAATGGTCATCGACCGCCGGTCTTCCAACAAGTATTGACGCATTATTTTTGCTACGAGAGAGGGACATATATATGGAAGATTCTGCATCTCGATGCTGAGAAGCGGAGGCCATCTACCATCCGCGAAGTCGCATCGGAGTGCGAAAAGCCAGTCATGCTGTATTCTATCGGCAAGCACAGCTCCGTCATGCTCACGGCGCTCAAAGCATCTCGATCCAGAAAGAGCCGCTCTTCCCATTCCTCCACGTCAACACGACGTGGAAGTCATCGAGATGATAACCTTCCGTGACGAGCAGGCGAAAAATACGGTCTCGATATGACTCGAATACAAGAACGAAGATGGCATCCGTGAGGGCATCAACCGTTCGACCACGCCTCGAGTTATACAGATACTCGCGAAGACGCAGGCTTTGAAGCAGGCACTGACGAAGTGCGGCTTCACGGGCAGCGTTTGGCAGGTCGTCGCGACGAGGAGAAAGTCCCGCAAAAGAGCGTGCTTTTCTCCTCCGCAGCGCAGCGCAGTGCGGATCCGAAGAAACAGCGTCCCGAGATGTGAAGTTTCACACACGGGAGATCGCTCAGGGCGAAAGCATGCGCGTCTTCCCATTTCAATTGACGGAAAAGGATATCTGGTAGTATCCGCCGCGAGAACATTGCTGACATCGTCCTCACTATTTTGCGAAGCGAACGTCCGTGTATCGAGCGTGACGGCAACATCATCATGGTGATGACGAACGCACTCAGCTTGAAACGCCTGCACTGAAGCCGCAGACATACGGCGCAGCGGTTCGCTTCCGCTGAACACTGGTAAGGCGATCCGGCTGACCGCGTGTCGAGTCGAAGGCGACTAACGCTGATGCTGCGATCGGTCGATGAGACGCTCGTAAGCGGCAGAATCGGAGCGTACAAAGCCGTCATCGATCAGCGACGCGCGCCGCTGGCGCATGGGTCGTCGTGAGAGGGAGGGTTATCGATGCAGTGGATCTCTTTAGTAATTATTTACGGCGCAGCGACCGATGGGAAATCGACGCCGATTCGCACGGCGCGATGCGGAAGTTGACGCTATGCTTCGACCAGGGCAGAGGCGTTGATTCTCGATTCAAAGATCGCGGCCGCGGCGGCGACACCGACCATTCTTGCTGCTCGATGGTCTGATGGCGGAACGCGAGCAGGGCATAACGATCGATGCTGCATTACTACGTTACTTTACGACAGATAACCGCAGCCTGACTGTGCCGACACACCGGGACACGAGGAGTACACGCGCGAATACGCGCCTGCAGGTGCGTCCTCTCTCTGTGCGACCTTGCTGTTATTCTCGTCGATGCACGCAATAGGTGTTCACGACGCGCCGCCATGTTCGCAGTATCATCTGTGCGCCTACGCGGCATTCTTGCTTTTGTCTTCGCCATCAGCAAGATGGTGATCTCATCGGACTATGACGAGGCGAAGCTCAAAGCGATGAGAGAAGGAAATTTCTCGCCTAAAGCGATGAGCCCCGCCGAAAAACATCACGCTGATCCCCGTCTCAGCGGCGTACAGAAGTTGCTGACTATCGCGCGGAGTCTTCGACGAATACCCGTGGTATACGGGTGGCAGGCGCCTTCCGACTTGGAGACGGTCGATGTGCCTAGACAGCGCCGCAGAAGAGGGCTTTTTATATGCCCAGTCAGCGTGTTTTGCCGTCCAAGTCTCGATCTGCGCCGCTTGGCGGGCAGGTTGAGATGGCGCTGATTCGGCGTCGGTGATACGGTCTGCACATCCCCGAGCGGCGAAAAGCCGGAGGTTGCCGGAGCACCCACATTGCGGGCCCGCGATCCATTGACAGCTGACGGGACAGCCGGCGACGATTGCTTCGTTTGAGCCGTGAGGTCGATGTCCTGCGGCTGCGTGCGTTGAAAGACAGCGGCATCACTCAGCGAACAATGCGTTCAGCTGCTGATCTTTCGATGGATGAGCGCCGCCGACGCCCGTGCAAAATTTCTCTCGCCTGTCTGGGCACAGCGAAGATTCCGGGCTGTCACGCATCGACGATCGCTGTTAGAGGTCACCCGCGAGCATACAGAGCTGGACATGGATGGAGATTGCCCGCGTTGAAATTTCCGCCGTTACCGGAGCCCAGCCGTCATCGATACGTCTAGACCGTACTCATCGCACGATGCAGGGCGGAGCCTAGCCTCAACGACCGCGAACGCGAGCACGACGAGCGTGCACGCGCGCAAGATTTTGGAAATGTGCTGGCCGCCGCGTGCAGTAAGCGCGACGCCGAAGATGGTGCTGCCATTCTTCGAACTGGCAGGAAAGCGCTGTTATCGTCTTTCTGCCCCGGCGAAGCATGGCGTCGACGTGCTTACCGCCGTCGAAGAAGCGTGGGAATACCGCCGCCTGCGCCAGCCGCCGCCATACATTTACGCCGGAGCATGCGCTGCTGAACAGGCGAGCACCACCGCGCACGCGCAGAGCATTTGACGAGGTGCTGGCTCGTCGTTCCGTCGTCACCGGCAAAAGAGCAGACAGAACCCATTGGTGGCAGCGATAGTGAAGCTCAGCGCGAACTGCAAGAGGGAAGGATATGACGGCGGAAACCACATCGCTTTTCCGCCAACGCCAAAGTCGATGGCGCAGCGCTCATCGAGCACGGAACAACCGGATCATCCGATCTTTGTCTTCAGATAAAAAGAGAGTGACACAATGTGCGTCACTCTTTTGTCTGCACTGCAAACGCATGTAAAATGACGGCGGACTGCTCGATGAGTAGCGACTCAAATCCCGCGAAAGCGAGTGGTGCTGTTGCATGACGTTAAGTCGAGGCATTAAAGTTCTTCCGGAACAATCCTGGCAGTTCATACTGAAGGACGATCACGGTCGAGTGATCGCGTCGGCAAGGCGGGTGGTGGGCGCGAAAATCGCGTGCGGCAGTACTAGTCGTGAGCCGCAGCCACCTGCCGTAGCTGTTCGTGCGATGGTCTTCATATTGGCAGATTTCGAAACGACTGACCGGTTCGGAAGTCGAGGCGCGTTGACCCTGAACGTAACCTCGGCTGGCTAGCATCATCCGCGCCATAACATCAGCGCCCAAAGGATGACGTAAGAGTTATCCTTACGTCAAGGGTGACAACGAATGAGTACCTTTTCCACGCGTTTGCTTTAACGCGTCAAGGTGCGAAAAGACGGTGCGCGCTACGTCGGGCCGCACATGATCGTCGCAAAGCGAACGACGTTTGAAGTTCTTAAAGCGGCTCTTTTTCCGCTTTCGTACCCGTCGTAGGCATCTTCAGTGCACCGCCCTCGTCTCCGCCGCATCGTCAAGCGCTGCCCGCGCCCTGCGTCGCACTCAAACAGAGCATTATAGAGGAGCATGATTCGTGTCGCTTTTTCTCTGAAGGGCGGACAGAAGATGTTGAGAGCGTGAGCCTGATTGGCGCATGAAGCAGCGCGGCAGAAGCGTACCACCTTTGAAATCGCGGCACGCATCGCTGACCGGCTGATTGCCAGCACGAGTGCGAAAACAGCGTATTGTCACGGCCGCGCGACTGTGATGCGATCGGTATGGCACGTTCGGAACCTGGGCGTCGTCGTCGAAATCTTTATCCGCATGGGTAGATGATTAGCGCGAGCACTTTCTGTGCAGGAGGAGAAGCTGAGTTTGCCACTGCTGGCCTTTTTGCAGCAATACTATCACCGTGCGGCCTTTATTCCGCGCCAAGTTTTCTGCCCTTTTGCACCTCCTGAGGCAGAGCAGAACAGGGTTCTCGTCGCGTTTTCTGCCGAAAATCGAATGGGCGCGTGGGCATGTGACGATTCTCAGCGCAGAGGACAAAGCATGATATTGTGCACAACGCGTGAGCCAGTGCTATGGCAGATGAAGCTGCATCGCATCACGAGCAATGAAGGACGCGCGGCGCTGTTCGCGAGCTTGGGAAAATGCCTGGGACTGCGAGCCGTATCGTACGGAGCGTTTTCGATATTTCGCAACCGCGCGGGCAGAAACCGTCGCTCAATGGTAGTTTTTTGAGGTGCGGTTTTACCTAAAAAGTCGGATCATCGCCGTTTTAAGATTCGTTCGTGCAATAGGAAAACCGATCATTTTTCTCGATGGTGAAGTCACCTGCGCCGTTATGTCGCGATTTACCGAAAATGAGCTTCCCGATCTCATATCGTTATCGACGGCGGCAGGACAAATCTTTCCTCTGCACTCGAGATCATCCGCGAGCAGGGGCAACTATACAAACATGTACCTGTTGTTGACTACGCCAGCTTTTTGATGATCTTTTCGTCGAAAGGGCAGTGAGCTCTGTTGCTGCCTCGCCAGCCCTGCGCTCTACCTTATGCAGCGCACTCGCGACGAAGCGACATCGTGCCATCACCATCATCGGAATTCGCGGCAAACGCAATTTCGGTTCCGTTCTCGATCACTACCGAGGGCATTGGCAGCGCCGCGCTGCCCCTTTCGCTCGAAATTCTGGCGTACGATAGCAAAGATCACAGCGGACATGACAGCGCTCGCCGAAGTACCCGGTATGACGAAACCGCGCAGAAGCCGAGTATACTCCATGCCGGTCGGAAGTTTAGCAGGAAAACAAGAGGTACATTGAATAAGATTTTTGAGCGGTTATTTAGGGCGATTTTTACTAACGCGCCATGTGTTTTATATCAAAGAAAATACGGTAGATTCCGCATCTTTCAAGGAGGTTTTTATCAGGACACTGGGTTTCGCACAGTTTGCGGCCGATCTATGATGAAGCAAAAGCAGATCCGATCTTTATGATCCGCACCGCGTGCCGTTCGCTGACCTTCCAGATGATTTTGTCTGCCCGCCTGCGGCGTAGTGCGAGGATATGTTTGAAGAACACCCTTGATTCTTACATCCACTGCAAAAGCCGGCTTCTGTCCGGCTCGTCGCCGTTCATGGCTGACAGGATAGGAAAAATCGTAGAATTACTCGAGCTAAAAAGCACTATATTAACGCAATTTTATTTATGCAGGATAGATCTATATATTGTTATCGTCCTGGGAGGGCGTCTTTGTGAATATTAGTGATGAGCTGAAAGAGGAGCTAACGGTAATTTTCCGGAGTTTGTCGAGAAGACCCAAGTCTTTTTAAAAAGAAAACTCGCTCGAGTGCATATAAGAGCACGTCAGGAGGCGTAGCATGTTACGGTGAGCGTGGGGCGGATTCCGTCATGTACCGCTTGCGCTTCCGGCGGCGTGATTGAAAAACCACAGATGCGCTTCCTATCGATCAACCGCGATTATTCGTTGGATTTTTCGTGCACTTTTTCGACAGGTGAATCCATCCAGATTCAACACTTTAGCGGCGAGCGAAGTCATCGAACTTTTTCCCAGCTATGGCATGCAGCGGGCATCTATACGCGTGGCGGCGGAAGTGATTTTTCCGCGTAATATGACCGCGTCGCCGCTTCATGGCATCACGAAAAATGAAGCATTTGATGTCACGCCGTATCTTAATGCGGCACGCATATCTCTTTCGACGCTGATTACAAAGCTGAATTCTGCCGCGCGAGAAAATCACGCGCTCCAGCGAAAAGGAGAATGACGCACATGCGAATTTTAAAGATCTTGGATTTATTGCAAAGGACGATGGAAATCTTTGATGTTCATGCGGCGGGAGGTCTCGGTCCAACCATGCATCGCGACAAAAAGTCGATGAAGGTGTTAGACCCAAGAGTGCTCTACTATATGCATGCTATGGGACGCCTTTTTACGGCGATCATGGCGACCATAAGAATCGCGCGAAAGCCCGCAGCCGTTATCGCAGCACGCCTTGGTGACGATGCTCAAGAAGCTCTTCCATGAGTACCTTGCACGCACGCTGAAAGAAGAGAATCTTGACATTGAGCCAGAGGTATTTTCCATCAAGAAGCAGTGGCGATGGCAAAGCACCGAAGTCCGCACTTGCTGTCCCGCAGCGGCAGGAAGGGCTCCACTGCGCAGTATCATCCCTTTGCGGCGATCCGATGAATATCTTCCGCGAGCTTTACCCATGTTGAGGGCTTGAAGTCGGTGAGCTTCGCCCAACACCGATGAATCTGTTTATGTGCGATCAACCCTCACGGCAGAGGAAGCCGATCATGTGGCAAAACTCATCGAGAAGCGATACGGCAAAGACATCCTTGATCGCTCTATTTCCCGCGTCGGTGCGAATGTTCGTCAAATCGGTCTCGCGACAGTGCAGGATGTTGCGAAAGATTCGTGAAGCAGTAGAGCGGCAGGTAACAAGACACATCTTCCGCAGATTCGCATTTCTGGCTGTCACTCTGTTCTGCTCATCAAATGGGTGAAATTGGCTTTTGCGGCTTCACAAAAAGTGAAGGGTAAACCTCGCTGTCCTTCATCCTATTCATAGATGGAGCGCACAGCCTCAAGACACGCTATACTTTGGCAAGTAGTTGAAATATCGCCATGGACGATGTGCCGAAATTCTTTTGCAGATCTTGGTGAGGCGCTCTGATAGAGAATAAGGATTTCACCGCTTACGTGAAGAAAAACAAGAGTGAGTTCGATGCTCTTGCTTGGAAAGTATGGAGTCATAATTATGATTAATTATTTTAAGCATTATAAGCTCAGACTAAAGGCGACACAGCTTATAATGCTGTTTGTAGAGCAGAGCAAATGGAAATTTTCAATCGAGAACAACGGTTTACAAGCATTTGCTAAAGCCTTCGCTTTGGCTGGAGTAGTATAAACGGAAGGGACGCTTATTGATCTTCTGGCTTGAAGAATTGACGATCCGGTGAATGGCAAAATGCCATGTGGTCGTTATTTTAAAGCGATGGTTCTGCATTTTCCACAGGGATGAAGTTGATGAGATTGTCTTCGCAAATGCTTTTGACTGCGCAAAGGGCACGACCTCGTCTTTCGTTCCATGAAGGATGAGAATGTCTTCCGCGAAGTCGAAGTATTCGTGGTCTTCAACTTTAAATGCAGCCATATCCTTGAGGAACAATTGGTCAATTTTCTCATCTTGCGTGTGAAAACCGACGAGATGCTTTTGCCCTTTAGCTTTTGCCTTGTTCGCATCGGGGATAGCACTTTCGAGCGCGTCATGCGTCGCGAATGGCGGTGCGCGAAGCGCAATTTTTCGAAAGTGGTTGCCGCTCTGCTAAGAGGTAGCGGAGCGTTATATATCCGCCGAAACCGATGTGTAGATGTAGAGGTCCTGGCGTCACGTGCATTTCTGGCATAGCTGTGACAATCTGAAGATATGCCAGACATTCGGTAATTGTCAACCCTCTCGCGCATCGTTGCGTGGCAGGGCCAGTCGAACTAGGGGCGGCAAAGCCCTTTGTACTTTGCCGTAATATGCTCTCCAAACTTTGTCGTGCCCGTCGCTTTCCTTTATTGCTGCCAGCCGTGTGTACAAATCACGACATGCAAAAGGTACGCGTTTGTTTATCCTTATTGTTGATGATCATTCGGCAGCGAATGCTGCGGCTGTCCCTCATTTTATATCAAAAATGCTTTTTCCATGTGTTCTCCTCATATATGGTAGAAAGGATTGATTCTGACATATCATAGTTTCTTTTTAGGACTCGCAACTTACTTTCTGCAACCTTAGAAGTATGATAAAACCTGTTGACTTTCGTAACATACTACAAGTCACCGCAAGATAGGGCGCCAAAGGAAAGAGCAAAACATCCTCAAGGAAAAGAAAGCCCCTGACAAAAGGCGCAGGGACACGATATACTGCAAGTCGTTTATGCGAGAGCGAAAGCAAAGCGACATGTATGCTCTTGAAAACTAAACACGTAGAAATGAATCATCAAACATGATTCAGCTAGATGTCCGGATAACTTCAGTTATCCGAAATACATCGATTGATTATGAACAACATAGCATCGAGTATCCTTCCAAATGAACACTTCATTTGAAACGAAAAACAGAGCCAATCGGCCCTTCCTATTTTATGGAGAGTTTGATCCTGGCTCAGGACGAACGCTGGCGGCGTGCTTTAACACATGCAAGTCGAACGAG
>BNJU01001422.1_pt1 | contig 48807 bp, 58 predicted proteins | sample 8539281 | NCBI WGS metagenome assembly BNJU01 (sample SAMD00202456, study PRJDB9452) | human saliva metagenome | isolation source: human saliva | place: Japan | reverse complement strand
ACCAAGATAGCATAGGTCAAGACCTTTAGAAAGGTTGTTCAAGTTTTGTTTGAGTGGTGTGTCCGTCTCATCGCATCTTGAGCATGCCAGCATATGACCAACTTCCGTGTACATACCTGTATTGACAACAACCCAGGACCCGACCCATAAGTCACTTTTGAGTTTTGGAAGCCATAGTGACACGGTCACTAGTACAGCATCTGCAGCAAGTTCAACTGTCAAGTCTTTTTCGACTGGTACGAGACTCACCTGTCAGGGCTGCTTCTTCGATTTTAAGAGGTTGGCTTCAAGCAAAAGCGTAGGTCTGCGTACTACATCACCAGCTTCGAGAGCGACGATATCACCTGGTACCAATTCTTTGAGAGTCAATCTCCGCCATATGATCACGAAGAACGCGGGCAGCTGGACTGAACATGGATTTGAGGCTCGATAGCTTCTTCGGCTTTCCTTCTGTAATACTTACCAAAGGCAGCATTGATGATAACCACTGCTAGGATGATAATGGCATCTGCTATATCTTCCCCACCAGAAGTCACGACTGACAAGATAGCTGCCGCAACTAGGATGATAATCATCAAATCCTTAAATTGCTCGATGAATTTGACCAGGATTGATCGTTTCTCGCCTTCTTCGAGTTCATTGTGGCCAAATTCGGCAAGGCGCTTTTCAGCCTCACTTGATAACAAACCTTGCTCGGTCGCATCCACAGCCTTCAAGACCTCTTCAGGACTCTGAGTGTAAAACGCTTGGCGTTTTTGTTCTTTTGACATGTGTCTCCTCCTTGACATTGTGTGCAAAACAGACTCTCTTTTCTGTCATAGCTTTTCACGACAAACAAAAAGAGACCTGTTAATCATAACAAGTCTCCTTTGTTTAAGATGAGGGGCCGGAAAGCATACTTTTCAGTATAAAATTCGGAATGACGACACTATCACAGGTTTCTGCCAGCTACTCCCTTGAGTAGTACTATTATACCAAATTTTGAAAAGTTTTCAAAGAGTAAAAACTGCCTTATTTGAATTTTCCCTTAAAAATCAGTATAATGGTAGAATGCTATGTGACTAGAAAGGAAGTTGAATGAAGCAATCTATCTCAAATCTCAAGTTAGCTGAGCGTGGAGCCATTATCAGCATTTCAACCTATTTGATCTTGTCTGCAGCCAAATTAGCAACTGGGCACCTCCTCCATTCATCAGTTTGGTGGCAGATGGTTTTAACAACGTATCGGATATCATTGGAAATGTGGCCCTCTTAATTGGGATTAGAATGGCGCGCCAGCCTGCAGACCGTGACCACCGTTTTGGTCACTGGAAGATTGAAGATTTGGCTAGCTTGGTCACTTCAATTATCATGTTCTATGTCGGCTTTGATGTACTAAGGGATACCATTCAGAAGATTCTCAGTCGTGAAGAAACGGTTATTGATCCTCTGGGTGCAACTCTAGGAATTATGTCTGCAGCGATTATGTTTCTAGTCTATCTCTACAATACTCGCCTCAGTAAGAAATCCAACTCCAAGGCACTGAAGGCTGCCGCCAAGGACAATCTTTCTGATGCTGTTACCTCACTTGGTACTACCATTGCCATCCTGGCCAGCAGTTTCGATTATCCCATTGTGGATAAACTGGTTGCTATCATCATCACTTTCTTTATCTTGAAAACTGCTTATGATATCTTCATCGAGTCTTCCTTTAGCCTTTCAGATGGCTTTGACGACCGTCTGCTTGAGGACTATCAAAAGGCCATTATGGAAATTCCAAAGATTAGTAAGGTCAAATCCCAAAGAGGTCGTACCTACGGTAGCAATATTTACTTGGATATCACTCTTGAAATGAATCCTGATCTCTCTGTTTTTGAAAGCCACGAGATTGCAGACCAAGTCGAGTCTATGCTGGAGGAACGTTTTGGCGTCTTTGATACCGATATCCACATCGAACCTGCTCCCATTCCTGAGGATGAAATTTTAGACAATGTTTACAAAAAATTGCTCATGCGTGAACAATTAATAGACCAAGGAAATCAGTTAGAAGAACTCCTAGCCGAAGACTTTGTCTATATCCGCCAAGATGGAAAGCAGATGGATAAAGAGGCTTATAAGGCCGAAAAAGAGTTAGCTTCTGCTATCAAGGACATTGAAGTTACTTCCATCAGCCAAAAGACCAAATTAATGCGTTATGAGTTAGATGGCATTATCCAAACCAGTATCTGGCGTCGCCATGAGACTTGGCAGAATATCTTTCATCAAGAAACAAAAAAAGAATAAAGAAATCCTGTCACTGAGACGGGATTTTTCTATTCTTCTAGCTATCAAAATCACTTAAATACTCATAGCGTTCGTATTTTTCAAGGAGTTCTTCGTTTTTTTCATCCAATTCTTTTTGGAGAGTAGCTAGTTTACCAAAGTCGGAGCCGTTGGCTTGCATTTCCTCTTCAATAGTAGCGATGCGGTTTTCCAAGGCTTCAATATCGCCTTCAATGCTTGCCCACTCCTGCTTTTCTTGGTAGGTCATGCGTTTCTTATCTTCACGGACCTTAACTACTTTCTCCTTTTCAGCCTTTTGCACTTGATTGGCCATATCTGTTTCAAAGGCTTTTTCATCTAGGTAGTCGGTGTAATGACCAAAGAAAGGACGAATCTTGCCATCTTCAAAAGCGAGAATCTTGGTCGCTACCTTATCCAAGAAATAGCGGTCGTGGCTAACTGTCAAGACAGGTCCTGCAAAGCCCTGCAAGAAATTCTCCAAGACTGTAAGAGTTGCAATATCTAGGTCATTGGTCGGCTCGTCTAAAAGAAGAACATTTGGCTTTTCCAAAAGCAGTTTGAGGAGATAAAGACGTTTTTTCTCTCCTCCGGATAATTTCTCAATCAAGGTTCCATGCGTCGAACGTGGGAAAAGGAACTGCTCTAGCAATTCTGCAATCGAAGTCGTAGAACCACCTCTGGTCTTGACCTCCTCTGCCACTTCCTGCAGGTAATTGATAACTCGCTTGCTTTCATCCAAGCCCTCGATTTGCTGAGAGAAATAGGCGATACGAACGGTTTCCCCAATCACAACTTGTCCTGCTGTCGGCTCAAGACTTCCTGCAATCAAGTTGAGCAGGGTTGATTTTCCAACACCGTTGTCCCCAACGATTCCAATACGGTCTTTGGCCTGCACCAAAAGATTAAAGTCTTTCAAAATGGACTTGTTTTCATAGGCAAAGGAAACATCCTGAAACTCGATAACTTTCTTTCCAATTCGACTGGTTTCAAAGTTCATGGTCAAGTCTGTCTCAGCAACACCACCTGAAACTTCCTTTTTCAAGTCATGGAAACGATTGATACGAGCTTGCTGCTTGGTCGCACGCGCCTGCGGTTGTCTACGCATCCAGGCCAATTCTTGCTTATAAAGTTGTTCCTTTTTGTGGAGAAGAGCCGCATCGCGCTCGTCCTGTTCCGCTTTGAGGCGGACATAGTCCTGATAATTACCCTGATACTCCGTCAAACCTGCTCGGTCCAACTCGAAAATCCGTGTTGACAAAGCGTCTAAGAAATAACGATCGTGAGTGATAAAGAGAACTGTCTTCTTAGAATTTTTTAAAAAGAGGGTCAGCCACTCAATAGTCGCAATGTCCAGATGGTTGGTCGGCTCATCCAAAAGCAAGAGGTCGTGGTTGCCAAGTAAGACTTGCGCCAACTGGACCCGTCTTCTCAGACCACCTGACAATTCCCCAACAGGAGTAGATAAGTCCTGAATACCCAGCTTGCTAAGAACCGTCTTGACCTGACTCTCAATTTCCCAAGCTTGGAGAGAGTCCATTTCTGCCATGACCCGTTCCAAACGCGCCTGCTTGTCCTCACTATAGTTGAGCATGATCAACTCATACTCACGAATGAGCTGGATTTCCTTGAGGTCGCTAGATAAAACCGTATCCAAGACCGTCTTGTTATCATCAAAATCAGGATCTTGGGTCAAGTAACCAATCTGGTAATCATTCTTAGCTGAAAAGGGACTGACATCCCCATCAAAGCCAGAAACACCAGAAAGGACATCCAAAAGGGTGGTCTTGCCAGTCCCATTGACACCAATCAAACCAATTCTGTCTAGGTCATGGATAATAAAGGAAATATCCTTAAAAACGGTCTTGTCACCGACGGATTTACTTAGTTTTTCAACGATAAAATCACTCATTTTTTCTCCCTCAGATAAGCATGGATGGCTTGACGATCATTTTCCAATTCTCCATCGACAATGGCATATTCAATCTCTGTTAAAATCTCTCCCAAATCTGGACCTGGTTGATAGCCATATTCCTTAATCAAAATGCCACCATTAATCTGAATTTCTTTCTTATCATGAATGGTCAGACTCTGGTAGGTTTCTGTGATGGCTTGTGGATTAACTTCTTTTCCTTGAGCCTGACGAAGATTTTCAGCTTGTAAAAGCAAATCCAATTCAAAGCGGTAACAATCGCGCTTGCTCAATTCTCCCTTTTCACGCAAGGCCAAAATAATCAATAAATCCTGAACTTGCTTGGCAAACTGACGTGATGTCTTCCAAGCTTTCAAAAATGGCTGCGCATTTTCAATCTCCAAAGCCCACAGTAGAGCCGCCCAGGCTTGCTCTGAAGATTCAAAGGTGAAATCAGTCTCCAAATCAAACAGTCTATTGAGCTTGTCCTGGCTAGCTGCCATATCGGGGAGATAGTCATAAGCTTGACTCTCAATCATGGAAGCCAAGCCCCTTCTCAAAAATGGAGCCAGCAGAGTTTATCAAACTCAACGAAGTACAGCTCACAGAAATTTTTCTCCAAAAAGTAGCGTCAAGGTCTTCATTGCTTTAAACGTTTCTGGCTCAAGTTCAAAGCCAAGACTGGCCTGAAAACGAAAACCACGCATAATCCGCAAAGCATCTTCGTTGAAACGCTCACTTGCCACTCCAACCGCTCGTAAGACTTGCTTTTCCAAATCTTCTAGACCCATGGAACAAGTCAATGATTTCCCCTGTCTCGTCCAAGGCAAAAGGCATTGACTGTAAAAATCACGGCGCTTGAGGTCTTCTTCTAGCGAGACGAACAAAGGAGACCGCACTGGGTCTGCGATAGTCCACATAGACATCTTCTGTCCGAAAAGTAGTCACCTCATACTCCTCATCCCCATCTAAGACCAAGACAGTTCCATGCTCGATTCCGATATCGGCTGTTCGCGGAAAAATCTGCTTGGTCTCTTCTGGATAAGAAGACGTCGCAATATCCACATCGTGGATGGGACGATTGAGGAGGGCATCTCGAACAGAACCTCCAACAAAATAGGCCTCAAAACCTGCTTCTTTAATTTTTTCTAATACTGGTAAAGCCTTCTGAAATTCAGAAGGCATTTGCGTTAATCTCATAATAAGTGTTCTAATCCATAGACAAGCTCATGACGCTTGACAACTTCTTTAATTCCCAAATTCACCCCTGTCATGAAGGAGCTGCGATCATAGGAGTCATGACGGAGGGTCAATCCTTCTCCCTGATTGCCAAAGATGACTTCCTGATGGGCTACCAAGCCTGGCAAACGAACTGAGTGGATCCGCATGCCATCAAAGTCAGCACCACGGGCACCTGCAATCAATTCTTCCTCATCAGGCGCACCTTGCTGGATTGACTCTCGAACTTCTGCCATCAATTCAGCTGTTTTAATAGCTGTTCCACTCGGAGCATCCTTTTTCTTGTCATGATGGAGCTCGATAATCTCCACATTTGGGAAATATTTGGCAGCCTGCGTCGCAAATTGAATAAGCAAGACAGCACCCAAGGCAAAGTTAGGAGCGATCAAGCCACCCAAGTCTTGGGCACGAGAAAATGCTTTTAGCTCTACAATTTCTTCACTCGTGAAACCTGTCGTCCCAACTACTGGAGCAAATCCATTTTCAAGAGCAAAACGTGTATTTTCGTAGGCAACGGCTGGTGTAGTAAAGTCTACCCAGACATCTGCTTCAAAGCCTGCTAAATCAGTCTTATCCTTGAAAACAGGAATACCCTGCCATTCTGATTCAGACTCAAAGGGATCCAAAACTGCTACTAAGTCCAAATCTGGATCAGCCAAGACCATCTGACAAGCAGCCTGGCCCATCTTCCCCTTAAAACCAGCAATAATTACTCGAATACTCATCTCTACTCCTGTCTAAGATACAAAGGACCTGTAGTTGCCCATGAAAAATAGAGAATGGCGCTGACTTTCCACGAAAGGCAAGACAGGCATCTTTTTCCAAGAGGCAGGTAGTCCATGTTCAATTCCTAAGATACAAAATTTCTTAACTAGCCTATAAAGCTGCCAACTAAATCACTGGAATATAACCTAGAGCAATACTTCCTGATCCTAGGGTGTGTCCCAATGACACTACCAAATGTAGCAAGTGAAATATCCGTACCCTACTCCAGATTCTAGCAAGTGCTGACGCAATTCTTCTGCCTTTTCAGGGGCATTTCCGTGAATGACAATGATCCTATATTGGCCTGAAGCCGTTGCTTCCTTGATAATCTCAATTAAGCGCTTGGTTGCTTTCTTTTCAGTACGAACTTTTTCGTAAACCCTCAATCACACCTTGGTCGTTGAAATAAAAGGATTGGCTTTAATGCTTAGCAGATTGCCCAAAATAGCAGCCCCATTTGAAAGACGTCCACCTTTTCACCAAAGTGGTCCAAAGTCATCTACCATGATGAAAGCAGATGTGTGACTAATTTGAATAGCTAGCTTATCCTGAATAATGGCAAAATCATCGCCTTGGTCTTTCCAGTTAAAGACACTTTCAACCATGATACCCAACGGAGCACTTGTAATCAAAGTGTCTGGAAAAGCAATGGTTAAACCCTCATAGTCATCGACCATATACTGGATATTTTGGTAAAAACCTGAAATTCCAGAAGATAGGAAAAGCCCCAAGGCATGGGTATAACCTTGTTTTTTGAGCGAAGTTAAGATTTCATCTAACTTAGCAATACTTGGTTGACTGGTCTTAGGCAATTCAGAAGCCTGAGCCATTTTTTGGTAAAATTCCTCAGCAGTTAGATTAACACCTTCAACATACTCCTCACCATCAATATTGACAGGAATATCCAAGACATACAAATCTTCTCTTTGCAAGGTCTCTGCACTGAGATAGGCAGAAGAATCTGTGATAACAGCTAGTTTCATATTAGAACTCCAAATTGATTCCTGGTAAATCTAATGCAATTTCAGTTACTTCGTAAGTCAAACGGTTGAGCATGTTCAAACTTGGACGAGCCAAAGTTTCCACTTCTTCTTGGCTCAATTCACTTGGCTCGTTAACAATACGACCATCGATATGGTTCACTTGTGAAATGGTTCCACTAATGACAAATTTATCAAATACAATCATAAAGCTCAAGATGACAATCAAGGAAGTCACTTGATTTTCTTGGTCATGTTGAATCAATTGGAAGTTCACATCCACCTTAGTTTCAGGAGCTCCATTTTCATTTTCCCATTCAAAATTACGCGCATCAAAATGATACTGACTAACAAATTCTTGTTCACGTTTAAGATTCATGTCTTTCTCCCTCGGCTACAATATTATAAGCTATTGTACCATAATTTTTTATTTTCATCTAGTTTTATCGGATTTAGTCAATCCCGATTTCAGCTCGAACCACATCAGCGATGGTATCAACATAGTAGTCCACTTCTTCTGTTGTAGGCGCTTCTGCCATAACACGTAAGAGGGGCTCTGTTCCACTTGGACGAACAAGGATACGGCCATTCCCTGCCATTTCAGCTTCCATCTGCTCGATAATAGCTTTGATAGCTGGCACTTCCATAGCCTTTTCCTTCATGGCATTTTCCACTCGGATATTGACTAATTTTTGTGGATAGATGGTTACTTCTGCTGCCAACTCTGACAAGCTCTTACCAGTTTCCTTCATGATTTTTGTCAATTGGACAGCTGATAATTGACCATCACCAGTTGTATTGTAATCCATCAGGATGACGTGACCAGATTGTTCACCACCAAGGTTGTAGCCTGATTTTCGCATTTTTTCAACAACATAGCGGTCTCCAACTGCAGTGACTGCCTTGTTAATACCTTCACGGTCCAAGGCCTTGTGGAAACCAAGGTTGAGACATACAGTTGTCACAATGGTGTATTTTTGAGCCAATTGTCCTTTTTTTCAGAAAGGTATTTACCGATGATATACATGATTTTGTCACCATCGACGATATCGCCATTTTCATCAACAGCAATCAAGCGGTCACTGTCTCCGTCGAAGGCCAAACCAATAGCTGATCCGCTTTCTTTGACCACTTCTTGAAGGGCTTCTGGGTGTGTTGAACCAACATTAAGGTTGATGTTAAGACCGTCTGGTGTTTCCCCTATAACAGTCAATTGAGCTCCAAGGTCTGCAAAGATTTGACGGGCACTGGTAGAAGCTGCTCCATTAGCTGTATCCAAGGCAACCTTCATTCCTTCAAGAGGAGTTCCAGTTGAAACAAGGTATCCTTTCATGCTACGCAAACCTTCTGGATAATCTACCAAGGTTCCCAAGCCTTCTGCACTTGGACGAGGAAAGAGTATCTTCCTCAGCATCTAGCAAGGCTTCAATTTCTGCTTCTTTTTCATCATCTAATTTGAAGCCATCACCGCCAAAGAACTTAATTCCATTATCAAGGGCTGGGTTGTGGCTAGCAGAAATCATGACACCTGCACTGGCTCCTTCAGTTTTAACCAAGTAAGCTACTGCTGGTGTTGCCAGAACGCCTAATTTATACACGTGAATTCCTACTGAAAGGAGACCTGCCACCAAGGCTGATTCTAGCATTTCTCCTGAAATACGTGTGTCACGTCCTACAAAAACTTTCGGTGCTTCCGTTTCATGTTGACTGAGAACATAGCCTCCAAAACGTCCTAGCTTTAAAGGCCAATTCTGATGTTAGTTCTACGTTAGCTTCTCCACGGACTCCATCAGTCCCAAAATATTTACCCATTTTTATAAAATCCTTTTCCTATTTTTAATTCGTTTTTGAACTAGTTGCTTTCGTTGACGAAGATGTCTCCGACGAACTACTTGAACTTGAATTTGATGTGCTTGAACTTGGTGTCACTGGTTTTGTAGTCACCTTCATTGTTGTGTCAAACGGAGTAATCACCGCTGGTAAGACAACACCATTGCGGTCGATTGCCTGCAAAGGTACTGAACCACTGTAATTACCTGTAATCCGTTCGCTGGTTGGTAAAAGCGCAATAACTTTATCAATCTTAGCTAATGTTTCCTGGTCAGTTGTGACAGAAACTCGTTCATTTGACACGGTTACACTATCAATTTGTAGCTTGGGAATCAATCTGGCTTTTGGTCAACTTGGCACAACAATCATCCCATCTCTCTTAACCTTCTTCCCAACTTTCACTGTGATCTTTTGAGGCGTTGCCACAGCAGTCAATCCACTAGGAAGATTTTCAATGTTCAAAGGGAACTTCAATCGTTCCAACACTGGCATCCGTCAAATCCGCTGTAACCTTAAACTTACGAGTACTTTCCTGCATTTCGCTGGCCAAGGTCACACGATTGGCACCTGTCAGTACAACTGAAACTTCTGAAGCAAAACCACTAATAAAGTATTGACTATTATCATAATGAATATCGATAGGGAACATTTCGTTATCGTATTGGTGTAGGTCTCCGATTTGACCTGCCTTGCAGTATTACTATTTTGAAAGTTGGTCGACGTTGCATAGATGAATAAGACACAAGCAAAAAAGAGAGATGAAATGATATATAGACTATTTTTTCTCATATTTCCAACCTCCTAGCAAACGGTCCTTGAAACTGGCTTTTTCCTCAACAGCTGGCAAAAGAATTGTTCGTAGCTCTGCTTCAAATTCTTCAATCGTCAAATCATGCTTGAAGACCCCGTTGTAGGTAATAGAAATACCGCCTGTTTCCTCTGAGACGATGAAGGTCAAGGCATCAGACACTTCTGATAAACCGATAGCCGCCCGGTGTCTGGTCCCAAATTCCTTGGAAATCCCTGTACTTTCTGTCAAAGGCAGATAGGCAGAGGTGACTGCAATCCGATTTCCTCTGATAATCACAGCACCATCATGTAGCGGAGTATTGGGGAATAAAAATATTGATGAGGAGTTCTGCTGAAATTTTGGCATCCAAGGGAATTCCTGTCGCAATATATTCTTGCAAGGTCCGAACTCGTTGAATGGCAACCAGAGCACCAATCTTACGAGGACTCATGTATTCAACTGACTTGACAAAGGCACGAATCATTTGCTCTTCTGCACTTATTTGAGTAGTAGAAAAAAAATCTGTCGCCCTTCCCAAACGTTCCAAACCAGTTCGAATTTCTGGAGAGAAAATAACAACCACAGCAATGACTCCATAAGTGATAATCTGATTAATCAACCAAGAAATCGTGGTTAAACCAAGGATATTGGCCACAACCTGGGCTAATACAAAAATCAAGACCCCCCGCACCAGAATCATAATCTTGGTACCAGCTATCGCTTTTGTAAAACGATACAAAACATAGGTCACAATCAAAATATCAAACAGATTGATGGCAATACTCCAAGGACTAGAAAACAAGCTAGTCCAATATTGCAAGTTGGATAATTGTTGAAAGTTCATCTGCTGTCTCCTCTCTGTCCAAACACGTTCCTTTCTATTATACCATTTTTTTCTGGCATTTTTCCCTATCCTACTTCATTTTAAATTAAGGAAAAAATATGATAAAATAAACTGATACTCAATGAAAATCAAAAGAGCAAACTAGGAAGCTAGCCAGGCTGTGCTTAGTACGGTAAGGCGACTGACGTGGTTTGATTTGATTTTCGAAAAGTATACTAGAAAAAAACAAAGGAGAAACCATGTCTCAACTCTATGATATTACCATGTGGTGGTGGTCCCGTCGGGCTTTTTGCGGCCTTCTATACCCATCTACGCCAAGCCAAGGTTCAAATCATCGACTCTCTTCCCCAACTAGGTGGACAACCTGCTATTCTCTACCCTGAAAAGGAAATTTTAGACGTTCCAGGTTTCCCAAACCTGACTGGAGAAGAATTGACCAACCGCTTAATTGAACAGCTAAACGGCTTTGATACCCCAATTCATCTCAATGAAACAGTTCTTGAGATTGAAAAACAAGAAGAGGGATTTAAGATTACAACCTCTAAAGAAAGTCACCTGTCTAAAACAGTTATCATTGCTATGGGTGGGGGTGCCTTCAAACCACGTCCGCTGGAACTTGAAGGGGTTGAGGGCTATGAAAATATCCACTACCATGTTTCTAACATTCAGCAATACGCTGGCAAGAAAGTGACGATTCTTGGTGGGGGGGACTCAGCTGTGGATTGGGCTTTGGCTTTTGAAAAAATTGCGCCAACTACCCTTGTTCACCGCAGAGATAATTTCCGTGCCTTGGAACACAGTGTCCAAGCCTTGCAGGAATCATCTGTGACCATCAAGACACCATTCGTCCCTAGTCAACTCCTTGGAGATGGAAAAACGCTCGATAAACTTGAAATCACAAAAGTCAAATCTGATGAAACAGAAACGATTGACTTAGATCACCTCTTTGTCAACTATGGTTTCAAATCTTCTGTTGGTAACCTTAAAAACTGGGGTCTAGACCTCAACCGTCACAAGATTATCGTCAACAGCAAACAGGAATCTAGCCAAGCAGGTATCTATGCTATCGGTGACTGTTGCTACTATGACGGAAAAATTGACTTGATTGCGACAGGGCTTGGAGAAGCACCAACCGCTGTTAACAACGCCATCAATTACATCGACCCTGAGCAAAAAGTACAACCAAAACACTCTACTAGTTTATAAAAAAGAACCACGAGTCACATAGGATTCGTGGTTTTATAGTTCATCAGCTATCTTTTTGATTTTTCTGAGTCTGTGATTGACACCACTTTTGGTCAGAGGGGTGCTGAGACTATCTGCTAACTGCTGGATAGAGTAGTCTGGGTGTTGAATCCGCAACTGCGCTACCTCCTGCAAGTCCACTGGCAGATTTTCTAGGCCCATGATATCTTTGATTTTGCTGATATTGTTGATGGTCTTCATGCTGGCAGAAACTGTCCGAGCGATATTCGCTGTCTCAGCATTATTAGCTCGATTGAGGTCGTTACGGGTTTCTCGCAAAATCTTAACTCGCTCAAAATCATCACGCGCCTGCATGGCTCCGATCACTATAAGAAAGTCCATAATGTCTTCGGCACGCTGGAGATAAGTCACAGCCCCCTTCTTGCGCTCAAGCACCTTAGCATCCAGTAAAAACTGTTGGAGAAGGGAGGCGAGCCCTTGCGCGTGGTCTAGATAAACAGAACTGATTTCCAACTGGTACTTGCCTGACTCAGGGTCACGGATGCTCCCATTTGCCAAGAAAGCGCCACAAAGATAGGCACGACCTGCTTCCTCATCCGATAAAATCTCCTCATCAATACCTGTTTCCAAACCAAAGAAGGAGTCTGCTAAGTGCAAATCACTCAACAAGTCCTGCACCTTTTCATCTGTAAAAACGGTATAGACTCGATTCTTGCGAAGATTGCTCCGTTGGTGGTGGCGAATTTCCGATTTGATTTCATAGAAATGAAGAAAGGACTCATAGAGGTGACGAGCCAGCTTAGCATTTTCTGTCACGACTGACAAGGTCAAACCCGAAGTCGAGAGACCAATACTGCCAGACATCTTGATAATGGCAGATAATTCATGCCAGCTTAGATGGTGCTGACCTAGGATTTCTTCTTTTACTGCTACTGTGAAACTCATTTTCTCACCTGTATAATCCGCATCAACTCGTCCACAATCAAATCTCCCATCGTGGAAGGCACCCCCATTTTCCAGACGAAGGAAGTTGGATGAAATCACGCGCGGAACTTGCTTACAAAGACCAGTAAAATCATGTTCCACCTGCACCAAGTATTCATCAAAACGGTTGGAATTCATGTATTCCTGAGGCACTTTTTCAATATTCACCAAGACAGTATCGATAAACGGTCGGCCAAGGTGACGATGCAAGACCTCCACGTGGTCACTATCTGTAAAGTGTTCCGTCTCCCCACGTTGGGTCATGATATTGCAGACATAGAGCGATTTCTGCCTTGGTTTCCAAAAGCGCCTGCCCGATTTCCTTAATCACGATATTGGGCAAAATAGAGGTAAAAAGTGAACCAGGTCCGAGAACAATCATGTCACTTTCAAGAATGGTCTGCACTACTCGACGGCTGGCCAGAGGTGTATCATCGTTGAGGGTATTGGTCACATAGACGTGGTCAATCATTCCTGGATGGTCTGCAATATGGGTCTCTCCAGCTACTTCTGTCCCATCCTGAAAAACTGCATGCAGGGTCAAAGGATGGTCACTGGAAGGATAAATTTTCCCAGTTGTATGGAAAAAAATTTGCTCAGTAACTGCATGGCATTATAGGTCGAACCCTGCATCTCTGACAGACCTGCAATAATGAGATTACCCAATGGATGGCCAGCAAAGGCTCCTGCATCCTCAGAAAAGCGGTACTGAAAGACCTTCTCATAGAACTTAGGCATATCCGACATGGCCACAAGGACATTACGAAGATCACCTGGTGGTGTCAATTGCTGCATATTTTTTCGGAGTTCACCTGATGAACCACCATCATCCGCCACCGTTACGATAGCAGCGATTTCCACATCTTTTTCACGCAGACTTTTAAGAATGACGGGGATCCCAGTCCCTCCACCAATCACCGTTATCTTTGGTTTTCTCATGAACGGTTTACCGTTTCCTTTCTTCGGTCTTTGTCACGATGTCCTTCGTTGACAGGCCAAGTCTTGGATAAGTCCTGCGCCAAGCGTTTAGCAAAGGCCACACTACGGTGTTGTCCACCCGTACAACCCATGGCAATGGTCAAAACAGACTTACCTTCCTTTTGGTAACTTGGCAAAATCGGCTCAATCAAGGCCAATAAATGTTGATAAAAGTCTTCTGACTCAGGATGATTCATGACATAGTCATAAACTGGTTCATCCACACCTGTTTGATTTCTCAGTTCTGGTAAGTAGTAGGGATTTGGCAAAAAACGGACATCAAAGACCAAGTCTGCATCAATCGGAATTCCATATTTAAAGCCAAAAGACATGACTTCGATACGGAAAGACTGGGCTTGTTCTTGATCTGAAAACTGCTCTGCAATGGTTTTACGCAGCTCACGCGGAGTGAGTTCAGTTGTATCCACCACATTTTGACTCATATTTTTTAAAGGTGCCAAGAGCTCACGTTCCAGCTTGATTCCATCCAAAATCCGTCCATCTGCAGCTAGAGGGTGGCTTCGTCTGGTTTCCTTGTAACGAGCGACCAATTCCTTATCTGCTGCATCCAAAAAGAGGATTTTGAAATCCAATTCTTCCTTGTTTTCCAACTCATCCAAAACAGCTTGAATCTCCGAGAAGAAAGAACGGCTACGCATGTCCACTACCAAGGCCAACTTATGGTCGTCTTCCTTTGTTTCCACCAACTGCAAACTTAGGCAAGAGGGCTGGCGGCATATTATCAATAGTGAAATATCCCAAATCCTCGAAGGACTGAATGGCTACAGTTTTTCCTGCCCCACTCATCCCTGTCACAATCACCAAGTGAAGTTGTTTCTTTGTCATCTATCTCTCCTTATATCAAAAGAAGTTTGGCAACACCAAACTTCAACTAGCTTATCCAATCTCTGCGATGACTTCAATTTCGACTTTTACATCGCGAGGAAGACGAGCTACCTCCACAGCTGAACGAGCTGGAAATTCCTCTTTAAAGGCCGTTTGGTAAACCTCGTTAAAAGGAACAAAGTCGTTCATATCGCTCAAGAAGCAAGTTGTTTTGACAACATGGTCAAAATCTGTTCCTGCTTCTGCCAAAATAGCACCGATGTTTTTCAAGACTTGTTCTGTCTGTTCTCGGATTGTTTCTCCAACGATTTCCCCAGTTTCAGGAGATAGGGGAACTTGACCGCTAGCAAACAAAAGGTTGCCAACGATTTTTCCTTGAACATATGGTCCGATAGCCTTTGGGGCCTTATCTGTATGAATTGTTTTTGACATTTTCTTTTCCTCACAATTTTTCTAAGATTGCATCCCAAGCCTCATCCATCCCTGCCTTGCTGACAGATGAAAAGAGGATAAAGTCGTCACTTGGGTCAAAGTTTAATTTCTTTTTGATTGCTGATTCGTGCTTGTTCCATTTACCACGAGGAATCTTGTCCGCCTTGGTCGCAACGATGATGACCGGAATCTCATAGTACTTGAGAAATTCGTACATCTGCACATCATCTGCTGATGGGTCATGACGGAGGTCAACTAAACTGACCACTGCACGGAGATTTTCCCGAGTTGTTAGATACTCTTCAATCATACGTCCCCACTTTTCACGTTCCTTTTTAGAAACACGGGCATAACCATAACCAGGCACATCCACAAAGCGCATCTTATCGTCTATATTAAAGAAGTTAAGAAGCTGGGTTTTACCAGGTTTACCTGATGTACGAGCCAGATTCTTACGGTTCAGCATGGTATTGATAAAGCTGGATTTACCAACATTGGAACGCCCTGCTAGAGCGATCTCTGGCAGTTCATCCTGCGGATAGTGGGACTTATTTCGCCGCACTGAGCAAGATTTCAGCATTGTGTGTATTGAGTTCCATAGTCACCTCTAGGCTGTTTCTAGGATTGGTTTATCCGTTCCATCGACAGCTTCTTTAGTGATTCGGACCAATTTCACATTTTCCTGACTCGGTACTTCAAACATAACGTCCAGCATGGTTTCTTCGATGATCGAGCGAAGACCACGCGCCCCAGTCTTCCGTTCGATTGCCTTATTGGCAATTTCCTGAAGGGCTTCATCATCAAATTCCAACTCAACATCATCATAAGAAAGCAAGGTTTGGTATTGTTTCACCAAGGCATTTCTTGGTTCTTTCAAGATGCGAACCAAGTCATCAACCGTCAATTGCTCAAGAGCAGCAAAGACTGGCAAGCGTCCAATCAACTCAGGAATAATCCCGAATTTTTGAATATCTTCTGCGATGATTTCTTGCATGTAAGAACTATTTTCGTCAATCGCCTTGTTATTTTGACCAAATCCGATAACTTTTTCACCCAGACGTTGTTTGACGATTTCTTCAATACCATCAAAAGCACCACCCACGATGAAGAGGATATTTTTGGTATCTACTTGAATCATTTCTTGTTGTGGATGTTTACGTCCACCTTGAGGCGGTACGCTGGCAACAGTTCCCTCTATAATCTTAAGAAGGGCTTGTTGCACCCCTTCACCAGAAACATCACGTGTGATAGACACATTCTCACTCTTCTTGGCAATCTTGTCAATTTCATCCACATAGATAATGCCACGCTCTGCACGTTCAATGTTAAAGTCAGCAGCCTGCAAGAGTTTGAGGAGGATATTTTCCACATCCTCACCTACATAACCAGCTTCAGTTAATGCTGTCGCATCCGCGATCGCAAAAGGCACATTCAAGCTCTTAGCCAGGGTCTGGGCAAGGAAAGTTTTCCCTGAACCAGTAGGGCCAATCATCAAAATGTTTGACTTCTGCAAATCCACATCTTCTGACTCTTCACGCGTATCATGGAAATTGATACGTTTGTAGTGGTTGTAAACCGCCACTGCCAAGGCACGCTTGGCACGATCTTGACCGATTACATAGTGGTTCAAGATATGGAGGAGTTCGATTGGTTTTGGTACCTCAGACAAGTCTGCCAAGACTTCCTCAGCCAACTCCTCTCGAATGATTTCCTGGGCCAACTCCACACATTCATTACAGATAAAGGCGTTGTTCCCAGCGATTATTTTTTGTACTTCTTCTTGGCTTTTGCCACAAAATGAGCAATAAACCATCATATCATTATTCCTAGTTGTAGGCATGATTTCCTTCCGTTCTATTCTATACTGTTATTCTATCTAAAATAAGGTCATGTAAAAAGCATGGACACTATTGACCAAATTGGTAAAGGCATTTAACCAGAGCAGGACAGAAAGTCCATAGCGCTTTTTACGAAAAGCCTGTGCTCCTGCAAGCAAGCAGACCAAACACAGCATGGCTGTGAAAAAACCAAATATACTACGTTCCATTAGACTTCCTTTCTCTTGCGGTATTGGATGGTAAAATCATAAGGATTCTTCTCATCTTTGGCGTAAAATTTACTTGAAACTGTCTCAAAAAGAGACAAATCAAACTCTTCAGGGAAATAGGTATCTCCCTCCACCCGAGCATGAATGTGAGTCACAATCACTTCGTCAAGATAGGGTTCAAAAGCCTGAAAAATCTGCTTTCCACCAATAATATAGAGATTCTTTTCTTGAGCCTGATACCAGTCCAAGACAGACTGGACATCATGAAAAGTAGCAACTCCATCTATCTTTTCTTCCGGGTTACGTGTCAAAATCAAGATTTCACGTTTTGGAAGCAAGCGGCGTTCATCCCATCAAAGGTCACACGCCCCATCAAGATAGCATGATTCAGAGTTGTTTCTTTAAAGTGTTGCAATTCTGCTGGCAAATACCAGGGCAGACGATTGTCCTTACCAATCACACCCTCTTCATCCTGGGCCCAAATAGCTACGATTTTTTTAGTCATGCTTCCATCCTTTTCACTGATAGTACTATTTTATCAAAAAACTCAAAAAAAGACTGGTTTGGAATAGCTTACAGAATAGAAAAAATCTGTAAGAAATTTCCTACAGATTTATATATTTTTCTATTGTTTCTTACAAACCAGGTGCTTGTCCTAATTCTGCCGCAAGCATCCAGACTGTTTTTTCAAGGTCAGCCTTAGCTCCAACAAAGATATCATTGGTTACATCATCGCCTTCTTTATCTGTCACATCCAAAGCTTCTTGGAAAAGCGTGATGAGGTAACGATAAATTTCAAGGACACGTTCCAAACTTTCTTCTACATTGCGGAACTCTCCAACTTCTTCTTCGATTTCACTGTTTTGAAGGAACTCTGTCAATGTAGAGAATGGGCTACCTCCGAGTGTAATCAATCGTTCGCTGATTTCATCTAAATGACCATCAAGAGCATCCATGTACTCATCCATTTTTGGATGCCATACAAGAAATCCACGACCACGCATGTACCAGTGTACTTGGTGCAAAGCCACGTGGGCCACGTATAAATCAGCAACAGCTTGGTTCAATACTTCCTTTGTTTTTGCCAATGCTACTGGCGCTGTTTTTGTTAATGATGCTACATCTTTTACTGCTTCTTTTTTCAATTCTACCATTTTCTTTACCTCGTTCATTATTTTTTGTAACTACTTCTTAGTGATTACTATCTTAGTATACCACTAAGAAAAAACCAATAGCAAGTCAAATGACCCACATGAGAAAAAGTTGCAATAGACTGATAATTTAAGAATTTTTAGAGAATATTAGAGTCAATTTCATGTCTATTTACTTTAATAAAGAAAAGAAAAAGAACATACAAACTTCTAGCAAACTGAATAAAATTATTAAATTGTACAGTGTATTATTGAACTACGATATTATCATTTTGATCAGCATCTTATACTCAATGAAAATCGAAAATCAAAGAGTAAACTAGGAAACTAGCCGCAGATTGTTCAAAACACTGTTTTGAAGTTGTAGATGGAACTGACGAAGTCAGCTCAAAACACTGTTTTGAGGTTGTGGATAGAACTGACGAAGTCAGTAACCATACACACGTCAAGGCGACGTTAACGTGGTTTGAAAAGATTTTTGGAGAGTATTGACTCAGGAAACGAATACTAACAAAGTGTTAAACAGCACAAGAACGACCTTACCCCTCTTAAAATGAGGAACAAGGCCGTTGCTTAATTTTTTATTATTTCATCATTCGCTTTATAGAAAACTGTTTTCTTCTAGAGATTTCATTTTTAAGAAACTATCTAGCTAATGCTTTTTCTCATTAGTCATTCCATGATAATCTTATCAAGCATTTTCGCGATAGATATCAGATATTCATCACTTAAAAACTGAGAAAACTACCATAAAATTTAATTGAAGAAATATAAAATTCCTTATTTCTTAAATATAGACTGTCTGAAATCATCTGTCTCACGAAGATAAGCGTTGTAAATCTTTTTCTTGAGCAAGTTGACCCAACTAGCTTCGACACGGCTAGTCGCATTAGTAATGTTACCTACATCCTCTGCTACTGCTTCATCCATCAGTTTCTGCATCTGTGCGTAAGAACGAATAGTTACTTTCTTAGTACTATTTGGATTTCTAAGTTCGTACTCAATAGTGATCGGCTTAAGCTTGGTCAGCTGATCAATCCGTTCCTTATACATGGCCTTCTTGAAAGCTACCCAAGAGTCATATTCACCTTTAAATACATTTTCTAGGACTTTTTGGTCTGTCACTAGACCTACATCCCTTCCAGACCATCCGTCCCACGTTTTCTTACCTTCATCAAAGGCTTCCTTAGAGTACTTACCAGAAACATAAGGAACAAATCCTTCATGATATCCCTTGGCTGCCAGTAGCTCATAAGCTGTACGTCGGAACATAACATCCCCTGGAGCCCCTTTAGGATTGCTCAAGGCTGAGTAGATTGGTGAGAAGAGGCTAAGACTGAGGTAGCCATTCCGTCCATATTTACCACTATCCCTATTCTCTCGACGCGTAATCACATCATTCTCAATCAAAGAGTAGAAACTAGTTAGCTGCTTAATTTCCTCTGCAGTGAAGGTTCGTGTCTGGTTACCAGCATGGGTTTCCTTACCATACTTATCTGTAATGTAGTAATTTTCCATCTTTCTGAACCACTGAAGCTTAGCATCATCACTCTGCTTAAGCATAGAAGTACCTTCTAAGTAATCGAGTGTATAGATCATATCAAACATACCATGAACATAGTGTTGCAAGTCTGCTGCGTTTTGAACACGCTCTTTGAAATTATACGTATGCATACGTGTCTTAGAATCCTTGTCTACCTTGAAGAGAGTATTGAGTGTAATGGTTGGTTCATCTGCGCTCGGCGATGACTGCAAGAGTCCGCGAGCATAGAGTTCTGCACCTAGTCCCTCACGGCGGCCATAACCTTCAAAGTAAATTGCACCGTCAGAATTATGGGTCATCTCATGCGTGTAGACTGAGTTACCATAGTCTTCTAGCAATTTAGCAGCATCAAAGTGGGTTACGCTTCCCGTAGCATAGGCATTATAGCCCTTGCTTGGATACCACTTGCCGGCTGGTCCGAAGAACTCCTGCATAGCCAGAGATTTTTTGTCATTAGCTGGAGCCCAATATCTTTGACCAGTACTATCTTTCATTAGGAATCCATCGTAAACTAGTACGGAACGGAAAAGCTTGTCCCTGCTTTCTGGACTTAGAATCTTGTACCAGAAATCATAATGATCGCGCTGATATTCAGCTGATTTTCTAACTCTATCTTCTACATATTCTACCAATTCTGCATCTGTCCTTACCTTACCATCGACAACATCTCGGTAACGATCATAAGCACCCATGGAGATGGTGGACATATTGGAGATAACATAGACACCCTTCTCGCTCATAGTCAAGAGTGGTAGAAGCATGCCCTTATATTCCCAATTATCAGCAGTGATCTTATCATAAACGCCGACAGAATACTTACTCTTGCCTTCAGCTGTATCCTGAAGTTTTCTAGCCTCTGCTATATCTGACTTAGACTCTACGATATAAGCTTTTGTATTGGTCTTGAGCCATTCATTATTTGTCTTGTATGGCAAGAAGATTTGACGGTAATTTTCCAAATAATTGAAAAGTCCACGCTTACCAGTCGCTTCAGAGAGAGAACTATCATAAGCTAAATGATTGTTCTTTGCTTTAAGATTATTCATTCCTGACTGACCTAATGAAATAATGGTATCTATCGTTGAAGCACTATGATTTCCAAAGAAATCAAACTTATAAGCAGATAAGTCTTTGACATTAATATTATCATAATTAATATTATACCAACGGTTAAGATAGGTAAGGCCAAGTAAGAAGGCTTCCTTATTATCTTTAATCTTCTGAGCTACATAGTCAGCAACAACATTGCCTTCAGTATTGATTGACGTATCCATAGCCAGAACTTTGCGTAACTCTTCTGAGAGCTTGGTCTTGACTTGTTCAAAGGATGTATCAAGATAAAGATCATCCAAGGAAGTGTCAGCATTTACACCTAAAACAGTTCGCATGGCTGGTGAGTCAAGAACTACCTTATTCAACTCTGGCAGTACTTGATTCAGAACTCTGCTATAGTCTGATAAGAAAGCTTCAGGTGTATAAAGGAGATCTAAGCCGTTTACACTGTATTCTGCAATTGCTTGATTCTTAAACTCTCCCTTATAAGTCAAATTCAGGTAATCAACCGTATTATCCTCGAAGTGTAACATCAAACGGTCAATAGATGCCTTATTACTATTAATATCAGTGATAATCTGGTCACCTTTCATTGGAACAACATCCAACAAATATTCTGTATTGAGCTTATGATGATCTGGGAGTTTATTTCCATAGCTAATGATTGTCTCCTTGTTATAGAACGGAAGGAGTTTTTCCATATTGGAATAAGCTATCAAACGATTTTCTCGAGCATTCTTCTCTTGAGCATAGTTAACAGAATAAAGGTTAAGATTCGTGTCCTCTAGATTTGTCGTAATATCTAAACTAGCTAGCTTCTCTTCTGCCTCGTTCAGAGTCAGTGTTGAAGTGACAAACTTGTCATTTTCCAGCGTTTGATTTCCTTCAACAGCATAAGCTTCTGTGATACGATCATTATTGTAGGCTTGATCTCCAGAAATACTATAAACATTCGTACCACTAATATTACTGATCACATTGTCAACCAAACCATTAAAGTAATTGGACCCTACGATACCGCCAATCTGACCATTCTTAGTAGTATTTTGAATCTTTCCAGTTACATAAGAACGGCTAATACGGGCATTGTTTTCCAAACGACCAACCAAACCGCCGAATCGTTGGTTGTTGGCTCTAGCACCTGCTAGGATGGTCACATCTGCTCTGCTTTGACTGAGCAAGGAATCTCCTCCCTTAAGATTAGCAACCAAACCACCAACATTATATTCTTTGCCCTGTTTCTCGTTTGCCTGGATGACACCAGTGAAGGAACTGTTGGAAATTTGTGTGTTTGTTGCACTAACAACCAGCCCCGCCACATTAGAAGCATTGCCTATCACCGATACTTTACCTTGGACAGAAACGTCTGTAATTCGAGCATTTTCTGCACTCCGAGCTAAGGCAGCAGAGTCATAGCTACCCACAATATTGACATCCTTCAAATCCATACCAGAAACAGAAGAACCGCTCTTGAGGTTTTCGAACAAAAGCTTAGCTAGATTATAGATAGCATACTGCTTACCATTATGATTGCCAGTCAGACTGCCTGTGAAGTTCCCTCTGAGATAGACATAATCCGCAGGTGCCAGACTAACCTCACTAGCATCCAAATCAGCTCCCAAAACATAATTACTAGCCATATTTTTCTTCATAGCATCTATCAATCCAGCAAAGCTAGTGTAAACATTTTGCTGACTAGGAACTGCCTTACTGATATAGAAGTCGTAGCCAGACTGATAGCCTGTCTCACCTTCTTGAACCAACTCAGGCAACGAGACTGTTACCCTGTATACATCTTTTCCGTCTTTTTGGATTTCAGAAATACAGTGAACTGGGAGAAGCATTTCCTTAGCTTCACTTGATTTGACTTTGACAAAGTAGTTTGACAGATCTTTAGGCATGGAACTCATTGATACCAGTCGCTTGTATTGGTCATTATCTTTACTGTAAAACTCAACTGAATCAACATCTCGGAAGGAGATCTTCTTATATTCGAGTTCAAATTCACGACTGTCTGTTTCAAATTCAGTGACACTACCATTGTCCAGTTCATATGTCAGCTTGGTTTTCAATGTATAAGCTGTGTAGTAATCCAACTCTCCAATCTTTAGACTGTCATCGAAATTAGTGATTGGAAGAGTACGAACAAGCTTATCCCCCTGATATAATTCTGCAGTAGCTGAACGGAAGGATTTTGTTTGGTCTTCCAAGCTATATTGGATCGCAACAGACTTATCATCTGCATTTTCAGTCAGGCTTAGAATAGAAACTATTGGCTTGACTTTTGACACTCCATTGAGTGCTTCTTTGGCAGTTTGCAGACTAGCAAGAGCTTGATTGACTTGTACTTGTGTAGCCGTTTGACTATTCAGAACTATTTCTGACTTGGCCAATTGGTCTGTATAAACTGTCTTCTTATCCGAATCAGCATTCTTATATTTAGCAGAAGTTTTAACAGTGACATTTAAATCGTACTCAGTCTGAAGAGCCGTTTTGACAACCTCAAGACCACTTAATTGCGCCTTAGCCTGTTTGATTTGTTCCACCAGTTGATTGATTTCTGCTTGACTAGCTTGGGATTGAGTAAGAATCGCCTGAGCTGCCATCAATGCAGAATCATAGTTAGATTGATGACTTTGATCATCATTGAAATAACGTGCCTCTGCTTTAATCTGAGTTGCTTCTGTCAATAAATTATGCAGTGTAATTAAGTCGAACTCTTCTAAAGAATCTACTGTCGGTGCATCATTCGGAACCATCGTCGGCTTAGCTGTGCCAACTTTAACAACCTGGGTAACTGGGGATAAGGTCTCCTCATTTGACAACTCTTGTCGGTCAATTTCCTGGCCATTAGAGCTGTAGATACGTGTCTTAATCGTACGTTCACCTTGAACTCCCGGGGTTACAATGTTACGACTGCCTTGAACAAGTTCGTCCGTTTCTTCTTCACGAACTGCGAAGTTGATTTTATCTACTCGAATTTCGTCAGTGAAGGTTAACGGGTACTCTGGAAGAGATTCTGCTGTCGGTGATTCATTCGGAACCATCGTCGGCTTAGCTGTACCAACTTTAACAAACTGGGTAACTGGAGATAAGGTCTCCTCATTTGACAACTCTTGTCGGTCAATTTCCTGACCATTAGAGCTGTAGATACGTGTCTTAATCGTACGTTCACCTTGAACTCCCGGGGTTACAATGTTACGACTGCCTTGGACAAGTTCGTCCGTTTCTTCTTCACGAACTGCGAAGTTGATTTTTATCTACTCGAATTTCGTCGGTGAAGGTTAACGGGTACTCTGGAAGAGATTCTGCTGTCGGTGATTCATTCGGAACCATCGTCGGCTTAGCTGTACCAACTTTAACAACCTGGGTAACTGGAGATAAGGTCTCCTCATTTGACAACTCTTGACGGTCAATTTCCTGACCATTAGAGCTGTAGATACGTGTCTTAATCGTACGTTCACCTTGAACTCCCGGTATTACAATGTTACGACTGCCTTGGACAAGTTCGTCCGTTTCTTCTTCACGAACTGCGAAGTTGATTTTTTCTACTCGAATTTCGTCAGTGAAGGTCAACGGGTACTCTGGAAGAGATTCTACTTTCGGTGCATCATTCGGAACCATCGTCGGCTTAGCTGTACCAACTTTAACAACCTGGGTAACTGGGGATAAGGTCTCCTCATTTGACAACTCTTGTCGGTCAATCTCCTGACCATTAGAGCTGTAGATACGAGTCTTAATCGTACGTTCACCTTGAACTCCCGGGGTTACAATATTACGACTACCTTGAACAAATTCGTCCGTTTCTTCTTCACGAACTGCGAAGTTGATTGTATCTACTCGAATTTCGTCGGTGAAGGTCAACGGGTACTCTGGAAGAGATTCTGCTGTCGGTGATTCTTTCGGAACCATAGTCGGCTTAGCTGTACCAACTTTAACAACCTGGGTAACTGGGGATAAGGTCTCCTCATTTGACAATTCTTGTCGGTCAATCTCCTGACCATTAGAGCTGTAGATACGAGTCTTAATCGTACGTTCACCTTGAACTCCCGGGGTTACAATGTTACGACTGCCTTGGACAAGTTCGTCCGTTTCTTCTTCACGAACTGCGAAGTTGATTGTATCTACTCGAATTTCGTCGGTGAAGGTCAACGGGTACTCTGGAAGAGATTCTGCTGTCGGTGATTCTTTCGGAACCATAGTCGGCTTAGCTGTACCAACTTTAACAACCTGGGTAATTGGTGATAAGGTCTCCTCATTTGACAACTCCTGACGGTCAATTTCCTGGCCATTGGAGCTGTAGATACGAGTCTTAATCGTACGCTCTCCTTGAACTCCCGGGGTTACAATGTTACGACTGCCTTCTGTAATCTCATCTGTATATAGCTCGACGATAGAAAAATCTATCTTTTCTATTTTTATAATGTCATTTATACTAAACTTCAACTCAGGAATTTCATGAACTGGAGCTATATCTGGACTTGTGCCATACTCAGCTAACTCTGGAATTTCGTGAACTGGAGCTGTATCTGAACTTGTGCCATACTCTACTAACTCTGGAATTTCATGAACTGGAGCTGTATCTGGACTTGTGCCATACCCAGCTAACTCTGGAGCCTCGTGAACTGGAGCTGTATCTGGACTTGTGCCATACCCAGCTAACTCTGGAGCCTCGTGAACTGGAGCTGTATCTGGACTTGTGCCATACTCAGCTAACTCTGGAACTTCGTGAACTGGAGCTGTATCTGGACTTGTGCCATACTCAGCTAACTCTGGAATTTCATGAACTGGAGCTATATCTGGACTTGTGCCATACTCAGCTAACTCTGGAATTTCGTGAACTGGAGCTGTATCTGAACTTGTGCCATACTCTACTAACTCTGGAATTTCATGAACTGGAGCTGTATCTGGACTTGTGCCATACCCAGCTAACTCTGGAGCCTCGTGAACTGGAGCTGTATCTGGACTTGTGCCATACCCAGCTAACTCTGGAGCCTCGTGAACTGGAGCTGTATCTGGACTTGTGCCATACTCAGCTAACTCTGGAACTTCGTGAACTGGAGCTGTATCTGGACTTGTGCCATACTCAGCTAACTCTGGAATTTCATGAACTGGAGCTGTGTCTGGACTTGTGCCATACTCGGCTAACTCTGGAATTTCGTGAACTGGAGCTGTATCTGGACTTGTGCCATACTCTACTAACTCTGGAACTTCGTGAACTGGAGCTGTATCTGGATTGGTGCCATACTCAGCTAACTCTGGAATTTCGTGAACTGGAGCTGCGTCCGGACTTGTGCCATACTCAGCTAACTCTGGAATTTCGTGAACTGGAGCTGCGTCCGGACTTGTGCCATACTCAGCTAACTCTGGAATTTCGTGAACTGGAGCTGTATCTGGACTTGTGCCATACTCAGCTAACTCTGGAGCCTCGTGAACTGGAGCTGCGTCCGGACTTGTGCCATACTCAGCTAACTCTGGAATTTCGTGAACTGGAGCTGTATCTGGACTTGTGCCATACTCAGCTAACTCTGGAGCCTCGTGAACTGGAGCTGTATCTGGACTTGTGCCATACTCAGCTAACTCTGGAATTTCGTGAACTGGAGCTGTATCTGGACTTGTGCCATACTCTACTAACTCTGGAACTTCGTGAACTGGAGCTGTATCTGGATTGGTGCCATAGTCTACTAATGATTTATTCTTATGAGAAGAAGAAAGGCTATTTCCTCTTTTATCCTCATTCTTTAGATAACCAATATATTCAAAGCCAGCAATATGCAAAGGTTTTGGCAGAGATTCTCCAACACCTAAATTTATACTTTGATTATAAGCAGCAAGCTCAATGTTGGTCACAGCTAAGGCAGTTGGAGATAATAACACAGACCCCATTCCTGTCACCAATAAGATAGACGATAAATGTCTCTTGCCATTCTTAGCCCGAGCAAATATTAACACCAAGAATGTAAAACCCGCAACTGCAAAAATTGACTCCCAGACCCCAGAGTAGCCGGTCTGAGGTAATGCTCCATATCCTAATTTTTGGTCTTTGGGACGATAAACTAAGTAATAGCTTTCTGATATTTCTTCAACATGCTTTGGAATATCTCTGATCAAGATAGACTTCTCTGCTTCAGTTAATTCAGATTCCATTACATAATAGTAGCTCACTTGAGCTGACTGTCCATGTGAAATCTCTGTAGCTTTAACAGGGGATAAATCTCCAGCTATTAGACTGCTAAAAAAGAAGCTTCCAATAGTAGCCGAGACTAATCCAACTGACAATTTTCTAAAAGAAAAACGCTGACGTTTTTCTCCATAAACCATTGTTTCATTTTAATTTTTCCTCTTAAATATAATATGCCATACTATCTATTTTTACTCAATTATAGTTAATTATTCAAATTTTTGGTCAATTTTTCAGTTTGAAAATACTTTTAAACAACATAATACCAAGTTACAAGCTTTTTAAAATTTTCTTAATATAATTGTGAAAATATACAAAATAATGAACTTCTCACATTGTACAATTTACACTGAATAAACAGAAAAATCAAAGTATATTATATTAAAAAGTGTTAGAGATTCTTCTTTTTGAAACAAGAGCCAGTATAAATCATGCTTATGTAAGCTTTGAAGACGATCAAGAATTGTTATACTCAATTGTTTTCAACAACCTATCGAAATCGACACAAAAAGTTTGGATTACGAATGAATTTGATTGCTGGCATTATCAACGGTGAACTAGGACTTTAGTTTTGCAGAAAGTCTATTAGAAAACGAGCATCTCCAAATGTGGAAATACTCGCTTGCTTTATGTTTAGAGGCCAGTTTTTCCCAGCTTCCAATACTTTTACAGTTGACAAAGATCTCTATATCGAAATCTCCATCATAAAAATTGTATCAATAGGTAGCATAAAATACTTTGACTACAAATAGGTGGTAAAATTTCTTTTAGCTAGTTAACTTGAAACCTAGCTTTCTTAAATCTACATCTTAATACCAAACACTGACGTCGACACGACCACGGATTCCTTTTAAATATTCAGATGAAGTATATTGCCAACCTTTTGAACCTGAATAATGAGGATTATTCCAATCAAGCGCATCCGTATAGGCTGCAACCCAGTTGACATGTTGTAAAATATCTGGATGATTCAAACGAGTTTGTAAGAGTTGACGATAGCTATAAACTTTCACATTTTGATAACCAGCCTGCTTCATTGTTGCCATATACTTATTGATAATCTTGACCCAGATTCCAGTATCATTTGAAGCTCTCTTTGTTTTATTGACATATTCCCAGTTCTCAACATCATAGTAGATTGGATAAGACAAGTTCATCTTGTATTTCTTCAAGAGTTCAATAGTCTGTTTGGCATCATTCTCAGCATCTGTTTCATTTTCGGCATAGGTATAAAGATAAACACCATAAGGAATGCCTAGTCGATTCAATTCTTGAATATTATAAGCCAATTCCTTATCTTCTACACCACTATATCCCAAGCGAACAATAACTCCATCAACGCCATTATCGTCGATGACTTTTTTCCAGTCACTAATACGACCATTGTGCTCACTAACATCGATGACCTTTTTAACTTGATCAGTCCCAACTTGTTCTTCACGATGGTTAAAGAAGTAACGGTGGCCATTTCGATAAACCCAACCAACATTCAAGGCTTTCTTTTCTTTCAGTTCCCCTGAATCAGCAAAAGTATAGCGAGTATCATCCATGATTAACTCACCTGTTGCCATAGCACCACTTTCTGTCAAATAGTAGTTACCCAGCCACTCATCTTTAGCCATGTATCCCCACTTCTTGAAATAGTACCACTTGCCATCTACCTTTTGCCACTCTTGATTTGCATAAGAACCATCTGACTTAAGATAGAAGTAAGACGAATAGGCTCGATCATAAAGCCATTCATTTTGCATCATGGCACCTTGATCATTTAAGAAATAAGTTCCCTGCCATTGGTTTTTAGCTAAATAGCCCCACTTTTTAAAATAGTGCCATTTACCTCCAACAACGTGCCATTCTTGGTTAGCATAAGAACCATCGGACTTCAGGTAAAACCAATTCTTATAGGCGTCATCATAAACCCATTCATTTTTGGCCATATAACCGCCTGATTTCAAGTAGTAATTGCCCTGCCATTCATTTTGAGCATAACGACCATCTGACTTAATATAAAACCAAGCCTTATAGTAGTTATCAAAAATCCACTCACTCTTGGCTTTAGAACCATCAGCCTTTACATAATAATCCCCATCCCAGTGGGCAGACGAATTGGTTTTTACTCCTTCGCTCGTTTGAGTTTTATTAGAAGACTGATGTTGCTCTGAACTACTTGAAACTGTCGTTGTATCCTGCGAAGTTTTTGAAACTTCGGTTTCATTTGCAGCGACATGACTAACTGCCAAACCTAGTAAACAGAGACTTGCTAATCCAATTTTTCCAATCTTGATTTTCAATCTTTCTTCTCCTATAAAAAATGGAACAGACATCTGAATGCTGTTCCACCTAGCTTTTGCTACTGATTATTTTACAAAGTCAAGCAAAGCCAAGAAGCTTTCTGCTTCAAGTGACGCACCACCTACAAGGGCACCGTCAACGTCTGGGCAAGCCATGTATGAAGCAACGTTTTCAGGTTTAACAGAACCACCGTATTGAACACGAACTTTGTCCGCAACTTCTTGACCGAAGTCAGCAGCTACAACGTCACGAACAACTTTACACATTTTTTGTGCATCATCTTGTGAAGCTGATTTACCAGTACCGATAGCCCAGATTGGCTCATAAGCGATAACTGATGCAGCAACTTGTTCAGCTGTCAAATCAGCCAATGCAGCAGATACTTGAGCACCTACGAATTCAGCAGCTTTACCAGCTTCATAAGTTTCAAGTGATTCACCACAACAGATGATTGGAAGCATACCGTTTGCAAAGATTGCTTTTGCTTTTTTGTTGATATCTTCGTCAGTTTCATGGAAGTAGTCACGGCGTTCTGAGTGACCGATAACAACGTAGTCAGTACCGATTTCTTTCAAAACTTGTGGGCTTGCTTTCACCAGTGAAAGCACCTGCATTTTCAAAGTAGCAGTTTTGAGCAGCAACTTTAAGGTTTGAACCTTTTGCAGCAGCAAGAACAGTTGTCAAATCAAGAGCTGGAGCTGCGATACCTGCTTCAACAAGATCAGCTGAAGGAAGTTTTGATGCAACTGCTTCAACAAATGCTTTAGCTTCTTCTGGATTTTTGTTCATTTTCCAGTTCCCAGCGATAAATGGTTTACGTGACATTTCACATACCTCTTTTTCAATTTATTTTTCTATTTATTTTTATCACAATTAAACACAGCTTGCAAATCTTACTCGGATTTCAAAGCCTGCTTGCATGGATTAATCCTTCCAAAGATCCATGGCATTTCTGAAATCTGCCGATACCTGTGTCAACTGAGGATTGCTTGCTTCTCTCTCTGCCCGCTTAGCCTAATTTGAGCTACACTTTTGATCCCTTCATGGCGCCAATTTCTCAAAATGGCCTGGATGTACTTCAGTTTGGTTTTCCATTCAAAACAGCTTTCACGAAGAGCTTCCTTAATCAAGTCAGCACTGGTTCCATCTTCCTTTAGTGTCTTGGTCAAATCCTCAATCTCAAAAGGAGTCAACAGGCGTCCCAACTCCTGCTGGAAGGTTTCCACCAAATCCTTAAGATGATTTTGAGGTATCAACTGGTCTGGACTTGAATGAGTAGCACCAAGCAAGTCATCCAAACGTTCCAAGGCTAGACTGGTATCAAAAAGCAATTCGATTTCGCCATTTAGCTCGATAGTACGATACTGAAGTAGTCCCCTCTCCGTTAGATTAGAAATGGACTGGTTGACATCCGAAATTTCCTTGCCAATCCTGTCAGCAATCTGGCTTGGCGACATTTCTTCTAAGCCAGTCGTATTTTGCAAATAGAAAAATTGCCAGACCAGAAAATCGTCGCTAGAAGGAAAGAGTTCCTTAAAATGCAAGAGCAGGGCACTCGGTAAAACCAAGTTCCCTGATTTAAAAGCGTCTAAATATGTCATAATTCCTCTTATAAATACCCATATGCAGATGCATCATCTTCTATCTTTCTCCAGTCAAAGGGCGTTTCCTGATAGACCGCATAGTTTACCCAGTTACTGAAAAAGAGGGCTGCAGATGAAGACCAACAAAGACAAGGCATCTTGTTAACATCATCATCCTTAAAGTAATTTTCTGGAATATGAGGATCCAAACCTGCATCACGATCTCGAAAATACTCTTTTGCCAAGGTATCACGGTCATACTCCAAATGCCCAAAACTATAAATTTCTCGTAAATCACGACTGGCCAAAATCGAAACCCCAACCTGCGGCCCTTCTGATAAAATCTCGAGATTGGTTTTGTTTAAGACCTCTTCCTTAGAAATCTCCGTGTGCCGTGAATGAGGGGATACATAGCTATCATCAAAGCCTCTAAAGAGAAGGTGCCCTTCCTTTAAAGTGTCCTGAGGATAGATACCCGATAACTTACTGTCCATCTGGTGTTTTTCCACTCCATAGCGTAGATAAAGACCAGCCTGAGCGCTCCAACAGATATGAAGGGTCGAATAAACATGGGTCTTGGACCACTCAAGCACCCGACTAAATTCCTCCCAATAGTCCACTTCCTCAAATGGTAAATGCTCAACTGGGGCCCCAGTAATAATCATCCCATCAAAATACTCATCCTTGACTTCAGGAAAAGTTTTATAAAAGGTCTCCATGTGCTCTGAACGAGTCGTTTTAGAACGATGGCTCTCCATATAGAGAAAATCAATATCCAGTTGCAGGGGCGTATTAGCCAAATGGCGCAACAACTGGGTTTCAGTGACCATTTTCTGTGGCATGAGATTTAAAATTAAAATCTTCAAGGGACGGATATCTTGGTGGGCCGCACGTTGATCATCCATGACAAAGATATTCTCTGTCCGTAAAATCTCAACAGCTGGTAATTTTTTATCAATTCGAATCGGCATAACCCTCTCCTAACTGTACTCTTTCAGGAATAATTGCATGTATTTGAAGCCAAATCTCAAACACTTAGTCCCTTTATTATACTGCAAGAAGATATAGTTTTCAATTATAGTTTTTCTCTAACTAGCTATAGTCTATTTTTATATCCTAATGTAGAGAAAACAGCCCTAGGGACTGTTTTTCATTAATAATGCATAAGAACTTTGTAATCGTAGTCACCAATTTTTTCACGGCCGTTCAATTCATCCAATTCAACAAGGAAGGCACAACCTGCCACAACACCGCCAAGTTTTTCAATCATCTCGATGGTTGCCTTAACAGTTCCACCTGTTGCTAAGAGGTCATCTACAATAAGAACACGTTGACCTGGCTTGATGGCATCCGCGTGCATAGTCAAGGTATCAACACCGTACTCTTTTTCATAGTCAGCAGAAATGACTTCGCGTGGCAATTTTCCTGGCTTACGAACAGGCGCAAAACCAATTCCCAACTCAAAAGCAACAGGACAACCCACGATAAATCCACGAGCCTCAGGTCCTACGATCATATCAATTTTCTTGTCAGTAGCATATTGAACGATTTCACGAACAGCATAGCTATAAGCATTTCCATCAGCCATCAAAGGACTGATATCACGGAAAGTAATACCTTCCTTAGGATAATTTTCAATTGTTGCAATGTAATCTTTTAAATTCATCTTTTTCTTTCTTTCAAAGTTTTTTACTCCCTATTATACCATATTTTCTAGTAAAGAAGGAAGAGAAAACAGTATTTCATTTGCTACTCACCCTATAAGCCAAATAAGACAACCATTTTATAGAGACTATAACTTACATACAAAAACGAGCACTTTCGTACTCGTTCTCTCTGTATAAACTACTGATTAAAGTGAGTTTACGTCAACTTTGATACCAACACCTTGAGTAGTTGTGATAGTCAAGTTTGTTACGTAAGTTCCTTTAGCAGTAGCTGGTTTAGCTTTTTGGATTGTTTCGTTAAATGCCTTGAAGTTTTCAACCAATTTTTCAGCTTCGAATGATACTTTACCGATGATTGCTTGAACGTTACCTGCACGGTCAGCACGGTAAGTGATTTTACCACCTTTAGACTCTTCAACTGCTTTAGCAACATCCATTGTTACAGTACCAGTTTTAGGGTTTGGCATCAAGTTACGTGGTCCAAGGACACGTCCAAGACGTCCAACAAGAGCCATCATGTCAGGTGTAGCGATAACTACGTCGAAGTCCAACCAACCGTCGTTGATTTTAGCAACAAGGTCATCTTCACCAACAAAGTCTGCACCAGCAGCTTTTGCTTCTTCAGCTTTTGCACCGCGTGCGAAAACAAGAACGCGTGAAGTTTTACCAGTACCGTTTGGTAATACCATTGCTCCACGGATTTGTTGGTCAGCTTTTTTAACGTCGATGTTCAAGTTGTAAGCAACTTCTACAGTTGCGTCAAATTTTGCAAAGTTAGTTTCTTTTGCAAGTGCTACAGCTTCTTCTACGCTGTATGCTTTTGTGCTGTCGATTTTCTCAAGAGCAGCACGAAGTTGTTTGCTTTTTTTAGCCATTTTCTATTCTCCTTGTAAGTGGTTCAATCGATTTTCATCTCCCACGTCACTCCTCGAAATGATGAAGTCTTGCGGGTTTTCAGTCTATTATTTTTCTTTTCCTACTTCGTTAAGCTCCCTTGCTGTACCCAAGTACAAGCATCAGTCACTTGCCTAGTATGAAAAGCAACTAATAGACTGCTGTGAGATTTTCTACTGTGTTATTGATTAGTCAACAACAGTGAATCCCATAGAACGAGCAGTACCTTCGATCATACGCATTGCAGACTCTACGTTTGCTGCGTTCAAATCTGGCATCTTAGTTTCTGCAATTTCTTGTACTTGTGCACGAGTAACTGTAGCAACTTTAGTTTTGTTAGGTGTACCTGATCCTTTTTCAACACCTGCAGCTTTTTTCAAAAGAACAGCAGCTGGTGGTGTTTTAGTGATGAAAGTAAATGATTTATCTTCGTAAACTGAGATAACAACTGGAATGATCATACCAGCTTGGTCAGCTGTACGAGCGTTGAACTCTTTTGTGAATCCCATGATGTTGATACCAGCTTGACCAAGAGCAGGTCCAACCGGTGGAGCTGGTGTAGCTTTACCAGCAGGGATTTGCAATTTTACAAGTTTTTCGACTTTTTTAGCCATTTTTAAATCCTCCTTTGTGGTTTTGGCGGTAATTAAAGATTTTTACCTCCCACAAGTATGCTTTTCACATACCCATCTATTATACACTATTTATCTAGAATTGCAAGAGAAAAGTTTATTTTTTAATCAACGTAATCTCCGCCTTCAAAGCCGTAGTATTCTTCCAAACTGAGACCACTCTCAGCAATTTCTTTAGCTTCTTTTCCGACATAACGAAGGTGCCATTCTTCAGCCATATAGCCTGTTTCCTTTTCCTTGCCTTTGAGATAACGGACAACAAAGCCATAATCAGCCGCATGGTCCAAGAGCCACTGGGCTGCTTTTTCTTCTGTTACCAAATCACCATTTGTCCCAATCACATCAAAGGCCAAGCCAGTTTGGTGTTCGCTATAGCCAGGACGGGCAGAATAACGGTCGGCAGCTTCTTTCCCATCTTGATTGACATAATCTTGATAGAGCTTAGTCTGAGTTTCATAACTTCTAAAACCACTGTAATGGTCGCTGATTGGGAAACCTGCCTCTTGCATCGCTTTGATGAGTTTGACCAGCTCTGCCTTGGCTGTTGGATTTTCCCCTGGATTATAGTCTTTCGACAAAGGATAATGTTTATTTGCTACGATGATTTCATCGTATTTCCCTTGGATGCTGTAGTAGTCACCTTTATTGACCACTTCTGCTTTTTTCTGGGAAGCTCCCTGAGATTTACTGCCGACTGCTCCATCAGCTTTGGCTGTTTGTTCTGTTTTAGCCGCTCCATCTTCATTTTTGGTTTTTTCCTGTGAACAAGCTGCTAAACTCAAGGCTAGCAAGGCTGTCAAGACAAGATATCTTTTTTTCATTTCTACTCCTTTATTTCTAATAATTTATCTACTTCTGACGATAAACGTTTGACTAATTGTTTAATCTCATCCGGTTTTGCTTGACATGTTTCTGAGGTCATTTCTTCAAAGGGAACCCACCAAACTGGACCACGTCCCTTGAGACCGTAACCATTCATATCACCTCTTCGTCTAGGAAACAGATGCCAGTGGAGGTGGGCATCGCCATTGCCTAGAAGTTCGATATTCATTTTCTCAGCAGAGAAGACCTTAGCAACTGCCTCTTGGACTAGACTCATTTCCTCTAGAAAACGGAGTCTCATCTCCTTTTCTAAATGGTGCAATTCCGTGACGTGTTCCTTGGCTAGAAAGAGACTATAGCCTGAAAAATACTGGTGATCTCCAATCACAAGATAGCCTGTTTCCAACTCTTTGACAAAGTAAGGATTGTCCCCAGCTTTAATGAGCTCAATTCTCTGGCAAATAAGGCACATATTAGTCTACCAACCCGCTCTTAAGGTAAGCATCAACCATACGCTCTGTTGCGACTACCGAGTCAATATGAGTGCGTTCATATGAATGGCTAGACTCGATACCAGCACCGAGAAGGGCGTGTTTGACTTCTGCACCTGCAGACATAGCTGCCGAAGCGTCCGAACCATAAAATGGATAGATGTCCAGCTTAAATGGAATATCTTGCTCTTTAGCCAAGGCAACCAAATGTTGACGGAAGTCATAGTGATAAGGTCCTGAAGCATCCTTGACACAGATAGACACTGTGTACTCATCTGTTTGCTGGTCATCGCCCATAGCTCCCATATCCACAGCCAGATATTCTACTACCTGAGCAGGAATATTAGAGTTAGCACCATGCCCCACTTCTTCAAAGACTGAAAAAGCAAAATGGGTTGTTACTGGCAATTCAATCTTCTCTTCCTTATATATACGAAGCAGGTTAAGCAAAATCGCTGCGCTGACCTTGTCATCCAAGTGGCGAGACTTGATAAAGCCCGTCTCTGTCACGATGGTTCGTGGGTCAAAACTGATAAAATCACCAACCTCAATGCCAAGAGCACGAGTTTCTTTTTCATTGGTTACTTTGGCGTCCAAACGCACTTCCATATTGTCTTGCGTGCGTTCTGCAGTTCCTGCATCCTTGTAGACATGGCAAGAAGTTTGGTGGATGAGGATGGTTCCTGATACTTTTTCACCTGTACTAGCCACATGAACGGTACAGTTTTCTCCTTCAATCATGTTCCAAGGGAAGCCACCGATACGGTCCAATTTGAGACGGCCGTCTGGTTTGACAGCACGGACAATGGCACCCAGCGTATCCACATGGGCAGTCACATAGCGTTGTTGCTCATCATTTTGACCTTTGATAGTCACATTGACACCGCCCTTGGTTGTACGAACCGGCTGGTAACCAAAACCTTCTAGAGTCTTGACTAAATAGTCCGAAATCTCCCGAGTGAAGCCCGTTGGCGACGCAATGGCTGTCAGTTCTTTGATATATTCTACTGTTTGATTCATTTCTTCACCTCTTTTGCTACCTATTATAACACATTTATCATCGGATAAAAAAAGAAAATCACTCCTGTAGACTTGGCTACAAAAGTGATTTTAGTGATTATTCCATTTCAAAAACATCGCTTTCTTGCTTGTTTGGTAGAACCAATGAGAGCAGGATTCCGACAATAGCTGGCACCAACCATGGGGAGAGATGCCTTGGCAAAAGGAAGAGCGTTGACAAGATTTGCAAGAAACTCAACCTTAAACGAGCTTCCTAGTACGCTTGCAATGGCAATAGCTGTAACCACAGCAATTGTCAACTGCATACCTGGTTTTGAAAGAGCCACAAATTTGTTCACAATGACAATCATAACGATAGCAATCGTGATTGGGTACAAAATAACCAGTACAGGAATTGAGTACTTGATAATCGCATCAAGACCCAGATTAGCAATAGCAAATCCAATCAAAGTAAAGGCTGTCGCATAAACCTTGTAGCTGATTTGTGGGAAACGCTCATTAAAGAACTCAGCTGTTGACACAATCAAACCAACAGTTGTTGTAAAGCAGGTTACGGTAACCATAGCTGCAAGGAAGAGTTGAGCTGTTGAGCCAAATATTTCTTGAGTGGCTTGTGACAAAATGTAAACACCTGGTGTTCCACCCTTCATCGCTTCTTCTGTCATCGGGAAGTGATTTCCAAGGAAACCTAGGCCAATGTATAGAGCACTAAAGCCAAGTGCTACGACAATTCCGACTACCCAAATGGTTGAGATATATTCTTTTTTACTTGAAAATCCAAGTTGTTTCAAGGTTTGAACCGCGATTACACTGAAGGCAACTGATGCAAGTGCATCAAGCGTATTGTAGCCTTCAAGGAAGCCTGCTCCAAATGCTGAAGCTTGATAAGCTGCTGTAGCTGCTTGTGGAGTATTTCCACCATATTTGAAGGCTCCAAGGATTACCAAGATGATGATCAAGAGGGCAAAAACTGGTGTCAAAATACGACCGATACGATCCAAAATCTTTGAAGGATTCAGCGCGATTAAGTATGCTGCAACAAAGTAGATAAGGGTAAAGACAATCAAGCCTAGACCTTTGTCAGCATCTGCCAAGAGGGGACTGATTCCTACCGCATAAGAAGTTGTTGCTGTACGTGGGATGGCAAGAATGGGCCAATTGACAAGTAAAGAACTGAGAGGTAAAGAGTCGCAAACCAAGGCGCTATCTTTGTTGAAATCTCGTAGATATATCCTTTAGGATTTAGCGTTCCAATAATAAGTGTCAAGACGGCGATACCGACGCCTGAAAAGACAAAAACCTGCGATGGCAGGAAGAAAAATGTTCTCCAGATAGAGCACCTAGAGAAGGCGGAAAAATCAAGTTCCCCGCACCAAAAATATTCCAAACAGGAGTAAACCTGTTAGGGCACCTTTATAGCCATGAAAATCTCCTTCATATTTATAAAAATACTGACCTAGTATATCATGAATAGGAGTATGAAAAAGCTTCACGAAGTAAATATTGAATGTTTTCAAGATTCTCAAAAATGAGAATTATCTAAAAATTAAACTCCCCTACCCAGATCACACCAAGTAGGAGAAAATTTTAATGTTTAATACTCTTCGAAAATCTCTTCAAACCACGTCAACGTCGCCTTGCCGTACTCAAGTACAGCCTGCAGCTAGTTGCCTAGTTTGCTCTTTGATTTTCATTGAGTTTAAAGTTCTTCAAAGGCCAACATGCCACCTTGGACATTGATAACCTCATAACCTTGTTCTGATAGGAATTGGCAAGCACGCGCCGATCTCATCCCAGATTTGCAAATGACATAATGCAAGAGGTCCTTGTCCAACTGATCATAGCTATCAGCTAATTGACTAAGTGGTAGGTTATGGGCACTTTCTAAATGAAGAGCTTCAAACTCTTCTACTTCTCTCACGTCCACTAGAGAAAGTTGGTCGTTTTGGTAAAGCTGGTAAAATGCGTCAAAGGCTATTTCTTTCATTCTTTTTCTCCTCTTTGATGCCATTAAGGCAAGATTAATATCTCATAGGTAAATCCAATCGACTTTAAAAATCGGAACAAGTCTTTGCTTTTGATAAAGATAGTTTTTTCATTGGTATTAGGATGGAAGGTCATGGCATCATCTGAAATAATGTCCTTATCAAAATAGACATGAATATCTTTTTCTTCATTATTTAACAAACCAAAAGGAGATACCGTTCCTGCTGGTAGGTTCATTTTCTCAGCCAAGGAGTCCAATGAGGCCATGCGAATCCGATCAGCTCCCACTTGCACTTTAAAGTCATCCATATCCAATCGCTTCTTATCATCCATGATCAGCAGATAGTACTGGGTTTTTCTTTTTGTTAGTCAAAAACATAGATTTGGTCCGAACTCCTTCCAGATCTTTAATATAGCTATCTGCCTGCTCTGTCGTGAATACAGGTGGATGATCTACCACATTATATGTAATCCCCAACTCTTGCAACTTTTTGGCTACTTGTTGGTAAGCATCCATAAATTTTCTCCTTTATTGATGAATAATCTTATTTACTAATGCTTGCAATTCTGGCACCACTTCTGACTCAAACCAAGGATTTTTGGCCATCCAGATTTGATTGCGTGGTGACGGGTGTACGAGAGGGAAATAATCTGGCAAATAATCTTTAAACCGATGCACACGATCTGTTACCTTTCCACTAACTTTCTCATGCAGATAGTAGGATTGGGCATACTGGCCAATCAAGAGAGTTAATTGGATATCGGGTAATTCTTTCAAAAGTTTAGGGTGCCACTTTTCTGCAAAACCAGCTCGAGGCGGTAAATCTCCAGACTTGCCATGTCCTGGAAAATAGAAATCCATAGGCAGAACAGCAAAATAACCTGAATTGTAAAAGGTATCTTCATCCACACCTAGCCAGTCCCGCAAGCGGTCACCACTCTTATCCTTCCAGTAAAGGCCTGCCTCTTGGGTTTTAAGTCCAGGTGCCTGACCGATGATATTGATGCGAGCAGTCTTTGGCGCTGCAAAGAGAGGCTCGATGCCACGCTTGTATAGGTAGCATTCTGAGGATCTGCCATAATAGCCTGTTTGATTCTTTCGATTTGAGACATCTGTTTTCCCTCCAAAAAGAAGTCTAAGCATACAATCTCAGACTTCTATATCATTATTTGATCAATTCGTAAATAGCTTCGGCATAGATTGCTGCTGCACGGAAGAGATCATCCAAGGCGATAAATTCATTTGCTTGGTGCATGGTGTCAATTGAGTCTGGGAACATGGCACCGTAGGCAACCCCACGCTCCAGCAAACGACCAAAGGTACCACCACCAATAACTTGCTCATGACCTTTAAGACCAGTTTGTTTTTCATAAACATTCAACAAGGTTTGCACAAGTGGATCTTCCATTGGCACATAGTGAGGGGTATGACCATGTTCTGACAAGCTAACAGAAGCAACTGGCAAGTTTTCAAGGATTGACTTGATTTGTTCTGGACTTGTTCCTTTTGGATAGCGGATATTAAGGGCAATCGTATTATCAGCGATTGTTTCATCAAAACGAAAGACGCCTGCATTCATAGAAAGGGCACCCATCTTTTCATCCACATGAGCAATCTTGAGATTTTCACCCTCATGGTCGTTCAAGAGAATTTTACCAGCGATGTCAAGGTAGTCTTTAGCTGGACCAGCAAAGTCAAACTGGCTAAGGAAGAGGGCTAGGTAAGTCGCACCATTGATACCTGAAGCAGGCATAGCACCGTGGGCTGATTTACCAATGATCGTCACCTTGTATTGGCCAGCTTCTTCTTGGAGTTCTCCTCTAAGTTTGTGTTCTGCAACAAAGGCATCTAATTTAGCTTGCAAGTCAGCCAAATCACCTGAAACGACTGCTGTTGCTGATTCAGGTACCATATTTTCACGCAAACCACCTGTGAAGCTGTGAAGACGAGCTGCACCTGCATTTTCACCTGCAAAGTGAAGGTATTCCGTGATATTTCCTTTTTCACCATTGATGATAGGGAACTCAGCGTCTGGAGAGAAACCAAAGTCTGGCTTGGCAAGTCCTACGTGCTCGAAGTAGTAGTCCATGTCTGCCCAGCCTGATTCTTCATCAGTTCCGACGATGAAGCGAACTTTCTTAGAAGTTGGAAGGCCCAACTCTTTGATGATTTTCAAACCATAGTAACAAGCTGTTGTAGGTCCCTTGTCATCAGAAGCTCCACGCGCATAGAGGCGACCGTCTTTGATAGTTGGTGTGTAAGGGTCTGTGTCCCAACCGCTACCAGCTGGCACCACGTCCATGTGGGCAAAAATTCCGAGAACTTCTTCTCCATCACCAAACTCAAAATGTCCTGCGTAGTTGTCAACATTTTTAGTTGGATAGCCATCGCGGTCTGCGATTTCAAGGAATTTTTCCAAGGCTTTTACCGGCCCAGGTCCAAATGGATGCTCAGCATCAACCTTGCTATCATCACGTTCTGAGTTAATTTCCAAAAGGCTAAACAAGTCAGCCAAGAGGTCTTCTTTGCGTTTTTCTACTTCTGCTGTAAAATCAATTGCTGTCATTTTTTTCTTCTTTCTATCTTTTCTCGATGATTTCATCTACTGGCAAGCGGTAACTTGGTTCCAATTTTTCGTCTGTGTAACCTACTGTAATCAAGAGTTCTGGGCGGAAACGGTCTTCAATTTCCAAAACCTCATTGACTTTTGATTTGTCAAATCCAAGAATCAGATTTGATCCGATTCCTTGGTCTGTAAGAGCCAGAACCAAGTTCATAGCAACCAAACCTGCATTGAGGGCTAGGTAGTCGCTGACTTGTTGTTCATTGTAACGGGCAAATTCAGCAGGCAAATTCTTCATGAAATATTGAAGTTGTTCTTCTGAGAAATTCTTCGCACCACCAATACGGGCAATCTTACGAGCACGTTTAGCCAGATCTGTATCTGTAAACAAGGCAATGGTTACAGGCGCTGATGATACCTGTTCAAAGTTGGAACCATAAGCCAACTTTGCTAGTTCGGCATTTTTCTCACGAACCACCACAAATTTCCATGGCTGGCTGTTGTGGGCACTGGGTGCTAAGGTTGCAATTTCGATAGCCGTACGCACATCTTTTTGGATCAACTGGCTTATCAGTGAAATGCTTAGTCGCATGACGTTTTTTATTTAATTCAAGAAATTTCATAATCGATTTCCTTTTCTAATTCTACTGCTTCCATTCTACCATAATTTGAAAGAGCTTGCAGAGATTTTCCATGATTAAGTTTTTTTATCACAGCCATAAAAGATATATATTGGTGCATCAAGACAGTTTCTGATAAACTAGCAAGTACTTTACATTTGAATGGAGACATTATGAAAAAATTTAGCCTTTTACTAGCTATCCTACCATTTTTGGTTGCCTGTGGGAATCAAGCCACACCCAAAGCAACCAACTCTCAAAAGACAATCGTCGTTGCTACAGCTGGCGATGTGCCACCATTTGACTACGAAGATAAGGGCAATCTAACAGGCTTTGATATCGAAGTTCTAAAAGCAGTGGATGAAAAACTCAGCGACTACGAGATTCAATTCCAAAGAACTGCCTGGGAGAGCATCTTCCCAGGACTTGATTCTGGTCACTATCAGGCTGCAGCCAATAACTTGAGTTACACAAAAGAGCGTGCTGAAAAATACCTTTACTCCCTCCCAATTTCGAACAATCCCCTCGTCCTTGTCAGCAACAAGAAAAATCCTCTGACTTCACTTGACCAAATCGCTGGCAAAACAACACAGGAGGATACTGGAACTTCAAACGCTCAATTCATCAATAACTGGAATCAGAAACACACTGACAATCCCGCTACTATCGATTTTTCTGGCGAGGATATCGGGAAACGAATCCTAGACCTCTCTAACGGTGAATTTGATTTCCTAGTCTTTGACAAGGTATCGGTTCAAAAGATTATCAAGGACCGTGGCTTAGATCTCTCAGTCGTTGATTTACCTTCTGCCGATAGCCCCAACAACTATATCGTTTTCTCAAGCGACCAAAAAGAGTTTAAAGAGAAATTTGATAAAGCGCTCAAAGAACTCTATCAAGACGGAACACTTGAAAAACTCAGCAATACCTATCTAGGTGGTTCTTATCTCCCAGATCAATCTCAGTTACAATAAGATAAACTAAAAACGATTGGACCAGCCAATCGTTTTTAGTTTGCATTGGTTATTTTAGGAAACTCTTACAAAAAATCAAAATAATCCTTCACATCCTCTACATACCCATGCTTTTCTATTAAGCTGGCTAAAAGTTCCAGATTGTGCCCCTGATAGTTGTCTTCTCTTCGTAGCTCTTCATACATTTCGATAAAGGGAAGTCCCTTGGACTTGGCCAGTTCTAACTCCGCTTCATAATCATAAGCGACTTTACGAAATAGGATATTCACCAATTCCCCATCTTCAACTTCTATCACGGCATACTGGGCACGGTGATTTTTTAACGCCTCCCAATTAAAATAGGGCATACCAATCGAACCTGGATTGATGATTTGTTGCCCCTGACTTCCATAACGAAGCAATTGCTTGTGAACATGACCATAGACTGCCACGTCCGTTTCCGCATCTAGCAGTTGGTCAAATTTCTCCGTATCATTCTCAACCAGTAAATCACTCCCATAGTTTTTGTCAGGTAAATTATGAGAGAGAAAAAAACGCAGTCCCTCAACTTCTTTCTTTTCCAGCATAGACAAGCTTCGTAGCCAGACAATCGTTGCAGGATCCATTCGCTCCATCAAAAACTGGGTCAATCGCATGAGCTGGACTTCTTGTGGGTCTTCTAAGCCATATTGCCCATCTAAAGCCTCAAGGACACAATCATCCCAATTGCCTCGAACACTTGCCGTGATAGGAAGATCCTTTAGCAGGGCTACCAAGTCATTTGCACCTGGACCAGGAAGAAAAATATCTCCCAGAAGCCAGTATTCACTAACTCCTTGATTTTTAGCATCTGCAATCACTGCTTCTAGCGCCGTCGCATTGCCATGAATATCTGATAAAATTGCGATTTTATGGTTCATTGTGGTTTCCTTCCGTTTGGTAATCTACTTTTTCTTCCGCCACTTGAGGCAAGGCATCTGCCTCCTGCGGGTTCAACTTCCTCTGCACAGTCTCTGCTACTGCTCTTGGTACTCCAACTTCGACAATCTCATCCACACTGGCTTCCTTGATTTTAGTGAGAGACTTGAAATGTTTCATGAGATTCTGTTTGCGTTTAGGCCCCAGACCTTCAATTCCATCCAGTTGAGAAGAAAAGGAATTTTTGGAGCGCAGTTGGCGATGGAAAGTAATGGCAAAGCGGTGAACCTCATCTTGAATGCGTTGCAAAAGGAAAAATTCCTGAGAATTGCGAGATAACTCCACCACCTCAAGCGGATCTCCGAAGAGCAATTCATGTGTTTGGTGCTTGTCATTTTTTTGCAAACCTGCAATGGGAATATCCAAACCCAGTTCCTCTTGGATGACTTGCTTGGCGATATTGACCTGACCTTGTCCCCCATCAATCACAATCAAATCTGGAGGAATCAAACCGTCACGTTGTACTCGACCATAGCGCCTGCGAATAACCTCACGCATACTGGCATAGTCGTCTGGTCCAACGACAGTCTTGATTTTATACTTACGATAATCTTTTTTACTTGGTTTGCCGTTGACAAAGACAACCATGGCTGAAACAGGACTGGTCCCCATGATATTAGAGTTATCGAAGGATTCGATGCGGACTGGGGTTGGGATTTGGAGCAAACGTCCTAGATTTTCAATAGCCCCCTGTGTTTTTTCGACAGATTTCTCTAGCAGATTGAATTTCTGCTCTAGGCTGACTCGAGCATTCTTTATAGCCAGATTGACCAGTTGCTTTTTCTCTCCACGCTGGGGTTTGAGAATCTTGGTATCCACCAAAGCCTTGACAGCTTCTTCATCGATATCCTGCGGAATCAATACTTCATTGGGTACTAGATGAGATTTTTCTTGATAAAATTGTCCCACATAGGTCAAGAAATCCTCGTCTGGATCATTGTAGTAAGGAAAGAGATTGACATCGCGTTCAATCAGCTTGCCCTGACGGACAAAGAAAACCTGAACACACATCCAGCCCTTGTCTACATAGTAGCCAAAGACATCACGATTTTGGAGATCCTTAGCCATCACTCGTTGCTTAGTTCGCAAAGTGCCAATTGCCTGAATCAGATCACGGTATTCAGCCGCACGCTCAAATTCCATCGTCTGAGCTGCAGTAGTCATCTTTTCCTTGAGTCCATCGATAATCTTATCATCCTGACCTTTCAAGAAATCAGAGACCTCTTGAGCCATGGCTTTAAAATAAGCCTCGTCTTTCTTACAGATGGTGTGAGCCACGCACTGGCCAATATGGTAATAAAAACAGACCTTTGATGGTGGATTGGTACACTTACGAAATGGGAAAATCCGATCCAGAAGTCTCTTGATTTCATTAGCTGCACCCACATCCGGATAGGGGCCAAAATAGAGACCTCCGTCTTTCTTGAGCTGACGAGTAATAATCAAGCGAGGATAGCGCTCATTGGTGATTTTGACGAAAGGATAGGACTTATCATCCTTGAGCATAATATTGTACTTAGGCTTGTTTTCCTTAATCAGGTTGATTTCCAGAAGGAGAGCCTCAATATTAGACTCAGTAACGATAAATTCAAAATCCACAATTTCAGACACCAAGGCCTCTGTCTTGGTATCATGACTCCCACGGAAATAAGACCTCACGCGGTTACGCAGATTTTTAGCCTTTCCTACATAGATAATAGTCCCGTTTTTATCCTTATGAATGTAGCAACCAGGGTTGGTCGGCAAGAGCTCTAGTTTTGATTTAATCAAGTTATTCATAGTTCCATTATAGCAAAAAAGTAGGGAAAGATAGTTCCCTACTCATTGGTCTCATATATTTTTCGAAGGTTTGCAACATCCTCTTCCTGGATACCATAAAAAGAACCTGCAGGTTGCATCACCGACTTCTCATCTGTATGGTCCAAGCCAATCGCATGACCCAACTCATGTTCTGCTGTATGGACAATGCGCTCATAGGAATAACCATAATCAGGATTGGACAGATAATAATGATTCAACCGAACCGTTACAGACAAGAATTGCCCCGTTAAGAGATTGGTTTGACTTCCGTCTCTCCTGCCACAGGAGTGCCTCCGTCATTCATCTCCGTAGCCAAGATATCTGCCTTGCTGGACTCAGTCACGATTTCAAAATGAAAAGCACCAGTTTGATTCCAGTTCTGAATTGCTTCTACATAAGCCTCTTGAAAGCGTGAATCCATATAAGGATCCAAGTAAATACGAGCAGAGGCCTGCGGCCACCTTCCTTCAGAATGCTGGTGACTATCTGTCTGGTTCAACTTAGGCAGTTGCCCTGTTCTTTCCCATTGGTCAATGCTTTGTTGACCAATCTTTACCGACCGCTCTGCCTGCTTCAGCGCTCCTTGGAAATCCCCGTTCAGATACCAGAGAAATCCAAAAGCAAGAGTGCATAAAAACAAAACAATCCAAACCAAGCGCCAAAACAAACGCCAAACAAAAGAAAAGAAAACCCCTATCAAACGAAAAAGCCAGCGCATGTCTCTCCACCTTTCTAGCAAATAAAGACTATTTTACTAAAACAAGCTGAAAGAAAGCTAAATACTGGCTTTTTCATCTTAACGTCCTAATATTTTTTTGAATAACTGAATAGCTTTGTATTTTAAAGGTGATGGATGGTAACGGAAAGTACCCGCTTTGCGTACAATATAGCCATTAAATTTTGTTTAAAACGCAAAACACCATCACTACCATCAAAAATCCCTTGAATACCTAGGAAGTTGTATTTAGGTATTCCACGTTTTATACTTTCCAACATAACATATTTTTGAAGTAGCGCAGGGGCATAGAACTTATTAAATTCAGTGTAGGAACCACTAAAGAGGTAAGTCGTTTCCTGAGGCATATAAACAAATAAACTCCCGGCTAAAACAATATCTTCTTCTCCATATTTTTCAATCAAGTCTCTCGCTTCTGCTTTTCGAACTTCAAAAGTTTCAAATTGACTAGAATATTCTCTCAGTTGATTTTGTTTTTTCTCAGAATGAGGATTTTTACTCAAATCAAGTCGCAACTTGTCCAAGATTTCTTCTAGTTTACTTTGTTCACCTTGCAATTTGTTCATATACTCCGAAAAATTTAAGCTTGCTATGAGAAACTCCGTTTGTTCTCCAAATGAATCATAAAAGTGCTCATAATATTCTAAACTTTTATCACTATATTCTCTACGTTCAGAGGTTTCTTTTGTTATATTCTTAAAAATCGATAATTCTTCACGTTTTAACTTTTTCAACCGAATGCCAAACGTTTCAGCCTTTTTCACCAAGGGTTTGCCCTTTTTGCTAAAACTTTTAAGCAAATTCTTTTCAGTTAATTCAGTCAAATCTTTATAGTATAACCAATCTGGTTCTCCACCTGGATAACCCGTTGTCAATCCATCAAATTGATATCCTAAATCAGTTAAACCTTGAATGATACTTTTTTTCTCAGCATCTATTGGATTACCTTCACTATCAAAAGTTTGATACGTTTCATAAGGTTTTACAAGCAACTCTAATACACCATTTTGCTTGGCATATTCTTTTAACTCCGCATAAAAAACTGGAAGAGCATCTTGTTGGGTATAAATAGGACCCGAATTGAGCTCCATATGCAGCCCCCCCAGCATGGGCAAGCTATAAAACAGAGCTGCAACTTGAATCTCTCCTTCTTGTTTCAAAGCAAGATAAACAATTCGAGCCTCTCTTTTTTCTAACAAGTCCCCCATCTGGATCGATTGCATAAAGGAACGAGAAGAAACCTGATCAGAATAAGTACGAAACTCTTCTTTCGTGAGTGTAGTTAGTGCCATATACTTACTTTCTATGTTTTTTTCTTAATGTTTTACGGAAATCAAGAGCAAGTCTTAACAGAGGATAGAGAGGATGAGTGGGCATTGTAAATTCACCCAAATATTCTTCAATCGTTGGATTAAATTTTTCCTTAAACTGATAAAGTCCACCATTGAGAGAGTTTTCAACACCACCTAAATTTTGCCACACCATACCTCGCTCAAAGGCATAGCGAGCCGTTTCATACCAAGTTAAAATTGGTGCATTGTAACGTTTAAAATCATCATCCATACCAGCATATAGATTGACAGAGGTAGTACCAAATTCCAAACTCAAAGTAGCCGCTAAAGGAATGTTTGATTTTCCCATATTCATATATCCCTGCAAGAAATCTATTTCCTCTTCTAAACGTTCTTTTTCTTTTTATATTTTCCTGAACTTTTTGAAGGTTTGGTTGCATCATTAAATTTTTTTCTGCAACTACTCTATTTTTCTAATTGTTCTTCTAATTCTCTTAAACGCTTAGAAACATCCAAACTCGTTAGCGTGATATAGGAATCTTCTTTGAAGTTATCTAATAATTTTTTTATAATAAGCTTCGTTTCTTAAATGAATCTCTTTCGTTTCTCAGTTTTTCATCAACTCGAAAAATGAATCTAATAGTTCCAGTCCACCATATTGAATTTCAAGCCCTTTGTTTCGTGCTGTTCGGATAGCTTGCCTCGTTGATTTAGAAAGTTTATCTTCTTCAAAATTTTCCTTATATATTTTCGCCTGAATACGAGGCTGAATGGTGTCATCCATCTCGATTGTCCGCCCAGACCACTTCACTCCTAATTGCTCTAAAATCTCAACAATAGCAAGATTTTTCAGGATATTCTCTTTTATCTTGATTAACCAAATGTTGAGATAGACAAATGCTTGGATCGAAAGTCACAAAAACCGCTCTCTTACTACGAGCATAAGACTTAATAGACTGCAGGACAAACTTTAAAAGTTCTGTATCCCTGTAATCCAATATAGGACCTCTTGGAATATAAAACATTTTATACCCCAAAGGCAGAGATTTTATGAGAATACTAGCCACAGCCAGTAAGTTCTCCCCTTCATAGACACCAAGCCTCTCATGATTCCAATCAGATTTCACTTTTTCCCAAGCACTGCTTTGTAATACATTAGCTAATTCATGTTCTTTGACAAACTGATCATATTCTAATGTGGGAATGCCAATTTGATAACGGTACATTTCCTACTCTCTTTCCTCCAGTATTTTATTACTATTCTACTACTTTCGTTTGAAAAGTCTAGTGAAAACAGACTTCCAGCATTGTTTTAAAGCCAAGAATAACTATAAATAGTGGTTCATTTATAAAAAACTAACTCAATCTCTCTTCTAATTTGAAATCAATCGGTAGGGTTGCTAAGAACCGTTCCAATTGTTTTTCCCAATAATACCAC
>BNJU01005048.1_pt1 | contig 48819 bp, 81 predicted proteins | sample 8539281 | NCBI WGS metagenome assembly BNJU01 (sample SAMD00202456, study PRJDB9452) | human saliva metagenome | isolation source: human saliva | place: Japan | reverse complement strand
GACAAACGCGATACGTTCGTTTGAAAGATTACCAGGCATTCCATGCTGTAACATTTATCATAGATAGGGGACATTGTGCCCTATATTGATATGTGCCAAGAAAACACATCAACAAATCGCGGCGCGTCTATTTACCCATGCTTCGGCGGAATCGGCGGAATAGAGATCAACGGTTTTCGATTCGTGATCAGCGGTACGGGAGGGGATACCGCTGACGTTGCTGCGCATTTTCGATGATGACGGTACAGTGCGTCTTTGCAGCTGATGATCGAGCACCTTTGGGTTTCGGGCGCGGCGTTAAGCTTCATCATCGTCGGCGGTACGGCGGGCGTCATTTATCGCTATGAGCGTGCGGCGGCTGCGACGCGGCAACTGATCAATTTCCAGCGCCACAATGCCATCGATCTCGATATAAAGCTCTCATCCTCATTTTTGGCATCGGCAACGCGTCGGCGATTATCGCACTCACGATCTGCCGCTCCTGCCGATATGGCGCGGCACTGCCTTACTGCTGGCGCAGATCCGCGACGGCTCTCCGGGCAGGAGCAGATCTTGGCAGGTCGGATTTCAACGTGTACTGACGCTGACCGCTCCGCCATGCCCATCATCATGGCGGGCATCCGCAACATGGCGACGATGACGATCGCTCCTCGCGGGCATCGCTTACTCGTTCATCGGTGCGGGGCGGACTCGGTGTCGCAGATCTGTATATCGCGCGACCCGACAGAACAACCCCGCCCTCACCGCCGCGGGCAGCCTGCTCCTCGCCGTTCTCGCGCTCTCCCAGCAGATGCTGTCTTGAGGGCGTGCGGAGGCGTGAGCGAAACATCCCTCGCGGATGGCGGGAAAGAGACGCGTATTGCCTGTGTGCGAGCTGGCGGCGGCTGATTCTCGTCGCTGCAAAGCGGTGTGACGTATGGATTTTTCGGCGGGGCGGATGTCGGCTCACGCATCGCGGCGAGCCCATGACAGGGCAGCTTATCATGGGTGAGATGCTGAAGATGGTCATTGAGCGGAATACGGGGATTGGAGGCGCGCATTGCGGCGCGGGCGCGTCGGCGGCGGCATCGGGCTATCCAGCCGGGGATGGAGAGCGCGCATTCGGCATGTTAACCGAAGTATACGAGGAGACAGGCTGGAATATGGTGCTCAAGGAGGACTCGAAAGAGTACGACGAGGAGATGTTCCCGCAGCTGACCGCGAGACTACGAGGAGACTTCGGATGCACTGGGATTCGGCATGTGCGGATTCAACGGCAATGCTCTGCACGCCGTGCGCCGTAGCGTGCCGTCGCATGAGCGCAGTACGATCTGCACCTACTCCGATGCTGCCGACGTACGCACCGTCTGACCTTGCTGCGCGGGTACGATTTCTACCCTGAGCGGGAGGACGGCCTGGTCGCGCTGCATGCCACGCCGGGCTTTCCGCTTCCAGCGCGGACGCTGAGCGCGGGCTGTCAGGCCATGTATGCGGCGCTCGCGGATGGTGCAGGTGGACGTGATGACCGTGTGTGTGCAACCGACGGACGGCTCTGCGCAGCAGGTCACCATCGTCCTCCACGGACGATCAGCGCGCTAACCAGTCCTATCGCTGCGGCGGCATCGTTGCGCGAGGATGTGCTGGCAACGCGCCATCGAGCTAAGGTGGCTGCTTCTCTCCCTTGCGGCATTTCGGATGAGGGAGATGGCGGCGATGAACTCATGCCGATGAGGCGAGGGCAGAGCCACGTGCGGTCGCTGAGGAGTTCTTGCGCGAAAAGAGATATTGAATTGAGTAAATACAGTTTAATGATAGGCTACAGAAAAGTGTAGAAACGATGATTTCATGATGAGGTGGGAGGCCGGCAGACGAGCAGCGGCAACAGCGGAGGATGAGGTTCTTCGCCTGATGGCGGAGAAGTATCCAGACACGAGGAGATGTCTACGGAAAGATCATCTATCTGAAGTCGCAATCATGCTGCTTGAAGAGGCTGAGCAGACACTGGTAGTAGTCTGCACGGTGCGTGCACGACTCTTTTTCGTCCTCAACGCTGCTTCGGGCGTCATCAAGGAAAAGGTGGACTACTGCTTTAGAAACACGCGTGCCGGTGGAGGAAGCGCGCGGAGTTCTGCACGCTCATCTACTACTCGCGCGCAAAGGAAAGATGGAGCAGCTGACGGCGGAGGAGGGCCTCCGCGCTCTGGTATCAGCAGAATCTAACTGTCTCGCGAGACTGGCAAAGCTCATGAGGCTGGAAATTCCCCGCGAGACAGATGCGCAGCCATCCCGAAAGCACTGTGGGTCGGTCATTGCAGAGGCTGCGGGCACGCGTCCGAGGCACGATGAGGCTGGCTCGTACTACCGCCAGCTGGTGGGACCATCGTGGAGATCGGCTGCAGCAGACTATATCGAGGCGATTCAGCACGCTGGTTCCGCTGGCTCTCTGGAGCGCATCCACATCGTCGGCGATTTCTACGACCGCGGCGATCGCCTGGCGGCATCCTCCGATCTCATCGCTGGAGCGTGCATCGTCGATATCGTGGGGCAACCACGATGTGCTCTGGATGGGCGCGGCGCTCAGCAGCGGAGGTCTGCATCGCAGCGGTCCTCCACGCAACAGCCTCCGCTACCCGCAATACCGACGTATTGGGCGCGGCTACGGCATCAACCTCCGCCCGCACGACGTGCCTCGCGCATCTGCGATGCAGAACCCCCATCAAAGGCGGCGGAGCGTGCCGTTACGATGATGATGTTGCAAGCTCGGTACTGATCCGCCGCAATCCCGACTCCAGATGGAGGATCGTGCTGCTGCAAGATCAGCTTCGTCTCCTGCGCGACGCTCGGCGGCGGGCGGCGCGTGGAAGCTCGACGGCGCGGCTGACGATTGACGATCGCTTCTGCTGCTGGGCGCTCACGGAGGACGAGGAGAATATCATCGCCGATCTGCGCTCATGTTTCCTCGAGAGCAAAGGCGCTCCAAGCGCCATGTAAGACTATCTCTATGAGCGCGGCAGCATCTATGCCCTGCTGACAATCTGCTCTTTCCGCTATTGTACGATGGAGGTCAGGAGAATTCCGCGCAATCTACGTGCAGGGCGAGTCATATCGCGGGCGCGCGTGGATGGACTTCTGCGAGGAGAGGCGCGCGGGGATGGAATGAGCACACGCAGGAGGGCTGGACTTCGTAGCCTTCCTCTGGTTTGACCACGTTCTCCCGTGTCAGGACGCTCTTCGACGTTCGAGCGTTCCTTCATCTCCGATGGTACGTGGAAGAACCGTCCGATCGTATTTCCGCCGTGAACGCGATGAGGCGGTCTGGTGGGAGGTTTGGGCTCGACCCGAAGCGCGGGCACATCATCAGCGGTCACGTCCCGTCAGGTGCAGAAGGGCCCCTGCGCGGCAGTGGGCGCGCCCTCATCATCGACGGCGGCTTCGCTGCGCCGTTCCGCCGCCAAGACGGGCATCTCGGGCTACGCTCATCACCACAACTCACGCGGGCTGCGCCTCGCAGCATCAGCGCGTGGCAGTGTACGCGACGCGCTGCGTGAGAACCGCGACAGTCTGTTTCCAGACGGTTGAGCTGCAGGCGCGGCACTCGCTCGTGCGCGACACGAGATCGCGGTGCGACCATCGAGCAGATCGCCGATCATGCTCTCCTGCGCGCCTATCAGACGGGAGCATATCAAGCCCCGTATATATAGAAAGAATAAAACGCCCGCATCGAATACAATGCGCGGGCGTTTTGTCTTCATATCGTTCTCTTCGGCACGTACTCCACGGTGGCGTAGCCGTTCCCGTGATTCTGCTGAACGCAGTCGTAGAACTTGCGATCATCTCTGTCTTGTGATGGTAGTCTGCGTCCTCCCATCCCGTCGCCACGCGTGCCGCGAAGTCGGATCGTAGTATGCAGCCATGCGCGACAGGTGCGACGATAGAGGATGTCGCTTCAGCGGGACGGAGGAGTTTTTCATCATATCGTACATCGCCATAAAGCTGGTCGTGCGTCCCTTGCCTGCCTGACGGTGAAAGTGCATCCGTAGCGTCCGCAGGGCGTCCTCACGAGATCGACAAAAGCGTCGATGGTCTGCGGCTCGCCCGCATGCGATCGGTGACAGCGGATTGAACGACAGCGCGCCCGCGCTCTCGACCAGCTCGCCAGCTCCGTCATCAATCGCCTCTGTGACGCGGACGGTCTGCGGATTCTGGAACCTGTTTTTCTTGTCGAGTGCGATGACTGCACACACGTCCTTGCCCTGTGCGCTGCGGATGCGCGATGCTCTCGTCGCTACGCAGCGCCTCCGTGCTGCGTCCTGCCGATCATTGCCCCAGTCGTGCTTGCCGCACCAACTGCACGCGGCATTTCCGTTCCTGAAGCCGTGCGACCCCTGCCGCAGACTCGACGATTGCAGATCGCGCCCTCTGTGCGCGCGTGCAGGTTAGTTCAGCAGCGCGGCGAAAGGCGAGGGCGGAGAACTCCGCACTCCTGAGAGCGGCAGGGCGTCCAGTCCTCCCCGCGAGGGCGTGTGGTTCGGGTCAAGCCGAACTTCGCCGCGTCTTTCCGCGTTTGGAACGGTGATGCCGCCGTGATGCGAAAATTGTGCGGCGGATCCGCTGCATCCCCGCCGTCGCGTCGATGCGCCAGACATAGCCGCGGTAGCGTCTGCACTCGCATCGGCGGCAGAGACCGACGGCACGGGATAATGCAGAGCGTGCACAACAGCAGGGCAGCGAGAGTAACGTTTGAATGTGCATGGATCCCTCCGCTATCCTAGATTCATCGTGGTAGGCTATCATCGTAGGTTATAGCACTCACGTATAAAGGCGCACGAAATCTGTGCAGGTGCGCGTTCCGATGAAAAATCGCCGTTCCGTGTGCTAGAATAGCATGACTATGTATGCTGCGGAGGATTCGATACGAAAAAGTAGATACAAATCTGGATTTTGCCGCGCGCGAGAAAGCCGTCTGCGGATGGCGCGAGAATCATATTGCACAGCGTGCCGTTGACCAGCGTGAGGGCTGCGATACGTTCACGTTTTTACGACGGCCCGCCGACGGCGAACGGCCGCGCCCGCATATCGGGCACGTTTTGACGCGTAGTCATCAGGGATATGTGCCGCGCGTATCGGTCGATGAAGGGGCGCAAGCAGTTCGCAAGGCCGGCTGGGACACACATGGGGCTGCGTCGAGCTGGAGGTCGAAGGCGATCGGCATCAACGGCAAGGAGCAGATCGAGGAGTAGCGGCATCGAGCCGTTCATCAAGAAATGCCGTGAGTCCGTCTGGAAGTACAAGAGCAGTGTGAGCGAGCTCTCCGATGTTGTCGGCTTCTGGGCGGATATGGAGCATCCCTACATCACGTATGAACGACTTCATCGAGATCCGGTGGTGAGGCGCTGAAGGAGATCTGGAAAAGGGACTGCTCTATCAGGGGCATAAGAGCGTCCCGTACTGCCCGCGCTGCGGCACGCCGCTCTCCTCGCACGAGGTGGCGCAGGGCTACAAGGATGTCACCGAGCGCTCGCCATCCGTGAGTTTCAAGGCGGCGGACGAGGATGCCGCTACTCGCATGCGACGACGACCCGTGGACGCTTCCGTCGAACCTCGCCCTCTGCGTGAACCCGAAACGTAACCTACGTCAAACTGCGCGTCTACGGCAAGGTCACTACCTCGCCGAGGCGCTCGTGGACAGCGTGTTCGACGAGCCAGTAGGCGAGCGTGAGGAGCTCGCCATGATGAAGAGCGAGCTCGAATACCGCAATCCATGAGCCGCTCTATCCCTTGTCGACGCAGGATGTGCGCGACAAGGCGTTCTTCGTGACTGCGACGACTACGTCACCACGGAGGACGGCACGGGCATCGTCCACATAGCGCACGGCATTCGGCGAGACGATCACCGCGTCTGCCGCGCAAAGTATAATAGTGCGCCGTTCGTCCAGTTCGTCAAACGAAAAGGGCGAGATGACCGGGGAGACGGATTGGCGGGCGTCTTCGTGAAGGATGCGGATCCCGCCGATTCTCGACGATCTCGAGAAAAAGAGCGGCAAGCTCTTCAAAGGCACAGAGTTCACGCACAGCTATCACACTGCTGGCGTTTCATACGCCGCTCATCTACTACGCGCGCGCCTCGTGGTTCATCCGTAGCGACGGCCGCACGCGATGAGCTCGTCGCGAACAACAAGACAGTCAACTGGATCCCGCCGTCCAGTCGGCGAGGGGCGTTTCGGCAACTGGATCGAGCACGTGCAGGGATTGGGGGCATCGGCCGCAACCGCTACTGGGGACGCCGCTCAATATATGGAAATGCTCCTGCGAGTCAGACACGCGGTCAGCTCGATTGCGAGGCTGCGTGAGCTGCAGCCAGACTGCCTGGCGGATATCGAGCTGCATCGCCCGGTACATCGACTGCGATCACGTTCCCGTGCCCGGAGTGCGAGAGACGATGCAATCGTGTGCCCGAGGTCATTGACTGTTGGACGACTCGGGTCCATGCCGTTGCTCAGTGGCACTATCCGTTTGAAAACAGGAAATCTTTGAAAAATACTTCCCGGCGGACTTCATCTCCGAGAGCCGTCGATCAAACGCGTGGCTGGTTCTACTCGCTGATCGCTGTCAGCACGCTGCTCTTTGATAAGAGCCCTATCAGCAACGTCATTGTGCTCGGTCATGTGCAGGGACAAGGACGGACGAAGATGAGCAAGTCCAAGGGCAACGCTCGTTGACCCCATGGATGCGCTCGGACGGCATGGCGCGGACGCGATCCGCTGGTACTTCTATGAGAACAGCGCACCGTGGCTGCCGAACCCGCTTCCACGACGATGCCGTGCAGGAGGGCGCGCGCAAATTCATGGGAACGCTGGGCACACACCGCGTTCTACGTGCTCTATGCGAATATCGACGAATTCGATCCGACGATATCGCTGGACTATGACCAGCTTTCGGTGATGGATCGCTGGGTGCTCTCGCTGCCTGAACACGATGGTGCGCACGGTGGATGACTTCCGGACACTATCGCGTCGCAGAGGCGGCCAGACACTGCAGTCCTTCGTCGAGAGCTGTCGAACTGGTACGTGCGCCGCTGCCAGCCGGCTACTGGGCGAGAGGATGGAGCAGGATAAAGTGAACGCCTATCTGACGCTCTATGCAGCACTCGTGGACGACGGTGAAGGCGGCGCCGATGGTGCCGTTCATCACGGTCATACCGCAATCTCGTCGCTCCGTGGACAAGAACAGCGCCGATCTCGAATGTTTCTCGCGGACTTCCCGACGGCCAACGAGGCGTGGATTGATCCGCGCTTGAGGACAATATGGAGGTCGTGCTTGAGGTCGTCAACGCTCGGTCGTGCGGCACAACGCAGCAAACATCAAGAATCGCCAGCCGGTGGGGCAGATGTATGTCAAGGCGGCGCATGAACTGCCGACTTCTTCGTGAAGATCATCGAGATGAGCTGAACATCAAGGTCATCTTCCGCGACGATATGTCGGACTTCCTCGCCTATCACGTCAGCCGAATTTCCACGTCCCGGGCCGAGCGTCGGCAAGCAGATGGGCGCGGTCAAAAAGCACTCGAGGCGAGCGACGGTGCAGCCAGTCGGGATGCTCTCGCCGGGGATGGAAGCTATACGCTTCATCTGCCCGACGGCGATGTCACGGTGACGCAGGGATGTTGAGGTGACGTCTCCAGCGTGATGGGTATAACTGCCAGAGTTATGGCGGCGTGACGGTCGCTCTGTCGACCACGCTCACCGAGGCGCTGATCGAGGAGGGCTTTGTCCGCGAGATCATCAGCAGCAGGTGCAGACGATGCGCAAGGAATGCGGCCCGAGGTGACGGATCATATGCGCTCGACCTCGGGCAACCTGCGCCTCGTCGAGATCGCGCGCAGAAACGAGGCCTTCATCCGCGAGATCACTGCCGACAGCCTCTCCTGTGATGCGCCGATGGGCACGAGCGAGGTGGAACATCAACGGCGAGAAGCTGACGCTGAGTATTAAATAATAAGAAGCTTTTTGGAAGATGGCTGTTGTGCTAGGGATTTTTCGTCCTCGTACAGCAGCCTCTTTCTATTGACAATATAGGGGCGGACGTATAATAAGAATAGAATTACTGTGTTATTGAGGGGTGATCGCATTGGTAAAATTCAGTTACTACGGACATGCGGCGTTTTTGCTGGATGATGGGACGCATAAGGTGCTCGTTGATCCCCTCGTGACAGGAATCCCGTTGCGAGCGTTAAGGCGGACGATGTGGGTGTGACTCATATTCTCGTTTCTCGCGCACGGGAGATCATCTGGGCGATGCGCCGTCGATCGCAGCGCGTACCGGGGCGAAGATCGTTTCGACGCCGGAGGTCATCAGTGTCTGCGAGAGTCAGACGCTGGCAGATTGCATCCTGCCCGATGAACATCGGTGGTTCGCTCAATCTGCCGTTCGGCAAGGTGCGTATGACCTTCGCCCAGCACAGCGCGGGCGTGGCGGGCGGGATCGCCTGCGGGTTTGTCGTGTATATCGGCGGCAGGACGGTCTCACTATGCGGGCGATACGGCGCTGTTCAGCGATATGCAGCTCATTGGACGCGAGGACAGCATCGACTATGCTGTTCTGCCCATCGGCGATAACTATACGATGGGGCTTGAGGATGCGGGCGATGGCGGCGCAGTGGGTCAACGCGGGCACGTGATCCCGTTCACTACAATACGGCCGATCATCAAACAGGGAGGCACGGCATACAAGGATGTGACGGAAGCCGCGACGCGGGCCAGAGTGCATATCATGGCGCCCGGAGATACGATGGAGCTTTGATGCAGGCACGGAAGACGCCTCTGCTCGTTCTCCTCGGCCCTACGGCAGTAGAGCAAGACGGCGCTCTCACTGCAGCTCGCGGAGCGGCTCGGCACGGAGATCATCTCGGGGACCTCGATGCTCGTCTCATCGCGGCTTTGACATTGGCAGTGCGAAGCCGCGTGCGGAGGAGTGCGCTCGTGCCGCATCATCTTGTCGATGTGCTCGATGCCGATGCGCCGTTCTCCGTGACGGAGTTTGTCGCGCGCGTGTCGGAGCTCGCACGTGACTTTGATGCGGCAGGGCGCCTGCCGTTCGTCGTCGGGGGACGGGGCTCTGCGTCAAGGCGCTCGTCGAGGATATGACTTCAACGACGCAGGAGCATACGTGCAGTCCCGTCATGCCATGGCGGGAGTTGCCGCACGCCGCGGAAAATGCCCGCGTACATCGCTTCCTCGCGCATCGTGACCCCGCTGCGGCAGAGCGGATCCACGCGAACAATCTGCGCCGCGTGATCCGCACTCGAGGTCGCACGCTACGGTGATGAGCATCTCGCGTGCGCGTGCGATGGAGCACGGGACAATGCCCTATGATGCCCTCGTGATCGGGGCTCATGCGGAGCAGGCACATCTCTATGCGCGCATCAATGACGCGCGTTGAGGCGATGTTTGCCGCAGGGCTCTGCGAAGAGGTGCAGCATCTTTTGGACAGCGGTGTACGCCGTGATGCTCCGGCGATGAAGGGATCGGCTATAAGGAGACGGCGGCGTATCTCGCGGAGAGATCACGCGCGCACGGAGGCGATCACGGCCGTGCAGACGGCAACGCGGCATTTTTGCGAAGCGTCAGCTGACGTGGTATCGGCAGATGCCCCTACATCCGCTGGTACGATGCGGATGCGTGGACGGAGCCGGAGCTGTTGAGCGCATTTTAATGGATATAAAGGAATGGCGAGACAAAAGGAGAGGCAAAGGATGACGGCCAAGATCATCAATCTGCAGGATAACTTTCTCAATCAGGTGCGCAGGACGGGATTCCCGTGACGATTCATCTCGTGAACGGCTTTCAGATCAAGGGGACGGTGCGCGGGTTCGACAATTTCGTCCTCATGGTGGATGCGATGGGGAAGCAGCAGATGATTTATAAGCATGCGGTCTCGACCATCACGCCGGCTCAGCCGGTGCGGACGGGCGACGATGCGTCGTAATCACGCCGAACAACGCTGCTGTACCGCCTGCGGTGCAGCGGCTTTTTCCTTTTATCTGTTCTCTGATGAAGGAGGAGCGATGAAGCAGCGAGGTTTTGAGATCGTCTCAGCGTACGCAGGGGCAGGGTGTGCTGCTCCCCGAGACGCAAAACAGGGGCGAGTGCGGGCTATGATCTTGCCGCTGCGGCTGCCGTGGAGATCGCTCCCGCAGGGCCTTTTGCCATGGTGCCGACGGGCGTCAAGGCGTATGATGCAGGCGGATGAGGTTCTGCTGCTCACATTCGCTCAAGCATGGCGGTGAAACGTCAGCTCATGCTGATGAACGGTGTCGCCGTGATCGATGCGGACTACTATGGAAAATGCGGACAACGAGGGCATATTATCGTCCCCCTATACAATTACGGACGGGAGCCCGTGTCGATTGCGGCGGGGGAGCGGATCGCGCAGGGCATCTTTACGCGTTATCTGACGGCGGACGGCGATATGGCGGGATGCGGACGGGCGCGCAGCGGCGGCTTCGGCTCGACGGGCGCATAGCGGCATCCGTACGCCTACATTTTGACAGGAAAAACGAAACTCATTTATAATGATGTCGGTATAACTTTGGGGTAAACGGTATGATTTGCCCACACAGGAGATCTTTATGAAACTTTCAACGAAGGGCCGTTACAGTGTCACGGCACTCTATGAACTCGCCCTGCGCTACGGCAAGGGCGTTGTTCCGCTGCATGCGATTGCAGGGCGACGCAGGGATCTCGGAGCACTATTTGGAGCAGCTGATGGATGCCGCTGCGCCGTGCAGGACTGGTTGAGAGTGCGCGGGCGCAGGGGCTATACGCTCGCGCTCCCACCTGAGGAGATCACGATTGGGCGGATCATCACGGCCGTGGAGGGCCCGATCGCCCTCGTGGACTGCCTGCTGACGGATGCGGAGGCACGCGACCAGAGCTGTGAGCGCGCCGGGAACTGCGTGACGCGTCAGATCTGGGAGGAGGTCGTGACAGCATCAACAGTGTGCTGAACAATATTGCCCTCTCCGATCTCGTGCAGCGCGGGCATCGCCGTGCGGGTGCAATCAGTGATGCCGGTCTACCTCGACTATGCCGCCACGACCCCACTCGATGCGCGTGTCCTCATGGCGATGCAGCCGTATCTCGACGGAGGTGTGCGGGAATCCATCGAGCCTGCACTGTTTCGGACAGGCGGCGCGGCGCGGTGTCATGCGTGCACGGGAGGAGACGGCGGCGCTCATCGGTGCGTCTCCGTCGGAGGTGTTCTTTACGAGCGGCGGGACGGAGAGCGATAACTGGGCCCTGCGTGGTCTGGCGGAGGAACGGCGAAAGGCAGGGCTGCCGGCATAGTGACCTCCGCCGTTGAGCATCCTGCCGTGCGCGAGACCTGCCGCGATCTGGCGGCACACGGGTATGCACTGACGGAGGTGCCCGTCGATGCTGCAGGGCGCGTTGCCCCGTCCGATGTGGCGGCGGCACTGCGTGAGGATACGGCGTTGGTCACGATCATGACGGCGAACAACGAGGTCGGAACGCTGCAGCCAATTGCGGAAATCGGTGCGCTCCTTCGGGCGCGCGGGATCCCGTTTCATACGGATGCCGTGCAGGCGGCGGGGCATATTCCGCTCGATGTGGAGGAAACTGCACGTCGATGCGCTCTCGCTTTCGGCGCATAAATTCTGCGGCGAAGGGCGTCGGCGTGCTCACGTGCGCCGCACGTTGCGGATTGCTCCGCTTCTACATGGCGGCGCACAGGAACGCGATATGCGCGCGGGCACGGAGAATGTGGCGGGGATCGTCGGCTGCGGCTGTGCGGCGGCGATTGCCCGCGTGGAGATGGGCGCAGAGGACGTGCGCCTGCGCGTCTGCGGCTGCGTCGCTGCGCACCGCACTTCGGACATCGACGGCATTTCGATTTTACGGACACAGAGAGAGCGGCTTGCGGGCATCCTGAGCTTTGGCATACGGGACATCCCGCAGGATACGCTGCTCATCCGTCTGGATCTCGCGGGCTTTGCCGTATCGGGCGGCAGTGCGTGCAGTGCGGGCGCAGCGCATCCGTCCCACGTCCTGTGTGCGATGGGCTGCCCGCCGGAGGAGGCTCGCACAGCGATCCGTGTGAGTCTCGGGACGCTTTACGCGCGAGGACGATGTGACGGCGTTTGCCGATACGGTTCGTGCCATCGCAAAAGAGTAGAATTGCAGGCACTGATACTCAGCACCGCCATCTTAGCGCATCTTTTTCGCCCCTGTTTTGTCGGCAAATCCTCCACATAGCCTCGCTATGCGTCCGGTTTGCCTCCTCAATCGGGACGATCTACGCCAATCTGACGGACTTCATTTTATCAGCGATTCCTTACCTGAAAAAATTTGTTTTTGCCGCGCACTTTGTGTATAATCAAAGGAATCGCGGGTTCATTGCGTGATATTGTAGACGTGATATTCTAGATTGGTATAGATCAGGAGGGAACTTCAGCGGTCGGAGACATCCTGCGCAGCGCTCGTGTCAAGCAGGGACGACACTGCAGATATAGAAAAGGGACAAGCATCCGCGCTCTCTACATCGAAAGCATTGAGCAGGGCAATATCGACAACCTGCCCGGCATGGTCTATGCCAAGGGCTTCGTCCGCAATTATGCGGGCTTCCTGCATCTGGATGCAGAGGAACTGGTGCAGCAGTTCGCAGAGGAGAACGGCACGGCGGCCGCTCCGGCGGCACCGACCGCCGAGGAGAAGCCGCGGCGCATCTCACTCAACAACATCGGCGATGCGTCGCTCTCTGAGATATCCATCGGCGGCAGGAAATCTTCCTCTGCGGGAATGCTCGGCAAAGCTGGTCGCCGGTATCGTGGTGCTCGTCGCACTGGTTGGCGGCGGCGCGGCACTCGTCTCGTTCATCAATTCTCCTGCGCGTGAGACGGCCGCACCGACGGCACCTGCGCGTGCGGAGAGCCAGCCGACGCAGACGCCGGCAGCAGAGGCGAACGCCGTGGATGAGGCACGTGCGGCATCGCCGGCGAAGGATGTGCGCGTGAGCGTGCACCTCACCGAACGCTGCTGGACGGAGGTGACGGTCGACGGAAAGACCGTCTTTGAGGGGCTGCTCGAAGAGGGCAAGACCGAGAACTGGCAGGGCGAGGTCCATCGTTCTGCGTGCAGGGCAACGCCGGAGCGCTGAGGTGACGGTGAACGGGAAGAAGCTCGGCACGTTCGGCGATGAGGGCGCTGTTGCAGAGCGCACCTTTACGCGGACGACGAAGTCACTGGAGGATGCAGCTGCCCCAGCGGCGATGCGGACGGCGAGCAGCCGAAAAAGAGTACAGCGAAGCGTACGCAGAGCCGCGGTCGGTAACGTGATGCGTGAGAGAGGGTGAGGGCAATGCGATGCCCTTTTTGCAAAGAACCGGACAGCCGTGTCATTGATTCTCGTGCGGCAGAGGAGGGAATGACCATCCGCCGCCGCCGTGAGTGCGGAAAGTGCGGCCGGCGGTTTACGACGTATGAGGTGGTGGAACGTCTGCCGCTCATGGTCGTCAAACGTGATGGCCGCCGTGAGCCGTTCAGCCGCGACAAGCTGCTGACGGGCATCATACGCTCCTGTGATAAGCGCGACATCTCGATGGAGCAGATCAGCAAATTTCGTAGCAGAGATCGAGCATGAGATCCGCAACCGCACGGAGCCCGAAGTGCCCTCCGAGAAGGTCGGTGAGATCGTCATGGAGCATTTGAAGGACTTTGACGAGGTCGCTTACATTCGCTTCGCCTCGGTCTATCGGAAGTTCGATGATATTACGAATTTCATCGAGGAACTGGAGACGCTGCGTGCACATCGTGAGAAAGAATGAAAGGCAGAGTGGGGGATTGGATCATCGGCTGAGGGAACGCCTGCGGGCACGTCTGGCGCAGGAGCGCAGGTATTATCGTCTATCCTGCGGGCGCGCGCACGCGATTTGCTCTCGTCTATCCCAATACTTACTTTGTCGGCATGTCGAACCTCGGGCTGCACATTGTCTATGCGCTGCTGAATGAGCGCAGTGATACGGCGTGTGAGCGCGTCTTTCTGCCCGATCGCGATGAGATGCCGCGCTATGTGCGCACGAATACGCCGATGATGAGCGTGGAGACGCAGACACCGCTCGCGGACTTCGCCATCGTCGGCTTTGCCATTTCGTTTGAGATGGATTATTTTCATGTCGCGGAAATGCTCGCGCGCAGTCATATCACGCCGCTTGCCGCGGATCGCACGGCACATGACCCCCTCGTTATCGCGGGGGGGCCATGTGCCACGTTCAATCCCGAACCGCTCGCCGCACTGATCGATGCCTTTGTCATCGGTGAGGGGGAGGCGATCCTTCCTGCGATGATGGACGCCTATCATGCGGGGGCTGCATGCGGGCGACGACCGCGCGGCGCTCCTGCAGCGGCTTTCTCATGTCCCCGGGGTCTATGTCCCGGCACTCTATACGCCCGCATACGATGCGGCGGGGCATCTGACGGCACTCCTGCCGCAGGCGGGGGCACCGTCCCGTGTGGCGCGGCAGTGGGTGGAGGATCTCGACGCGCACCCCGCCCATACGGTTGTCATTACGGACGATACGGAGTTCAGCTTCTACCTCATCGAGACAGCGCGCGGGTGCGGACGTCACTGCCGCTTCTGCATGGCGGGCTACTGCTTTCGCCGCCCGCGCAACCGCTCTCTCGCCGTCATCGAGGGCGAGGTGCGCGACGCCCTTGCCTACGGCAAAAAGATCGGACTCATGGGCGCGGCGATCTCGGACTACCCAGAGATCGATGCCCTCTGTCGCTCCATTCTCGGGAGGGGCTCTCCATGTCGGTCGCGTCCTTCCGCGCGGACTCCGTGACGAAGGAACTCGTTGAGTCGCTCGCAGCGAGCGGACTGAAGACCCTGACCATCGCCCCCGAGGCGGGCAGTGCGCGGATGCGCGCGGTCATCAACAAGGGCATCGAGGAACATCATCTCTTCACGTCGGTTGATCTCGGGGCGGCGGCACATATCCTGAATTTCAAGCTGTATATCATGGTGGGGCTGCCCTTCGAGGCGGATGAGGACATCGATGCGATCATCGACCTCACGCAGCGCCTGCGTTCCCTACATGGACGAAAAGGGCTGCCGCGGCATACCGACGCTCAGCGTGAATCCCTTTCGTTCCCAAGCCGTTCACGCCGTTTCGGTGGATGGCGGCGGCGGAGAAAAAAGCGCATGGACGCGGTGATGAAGCGCCTGACGCAGGGCACTCAGCCGACACAAAAAGATCGTCGTGCACTCGAGTCACCGAAGGAAGCGCGTGTCCAGTCCATTCTCGCGCGCGGCGACCGCCGCTCGCCGCACCCTCATGCGTGCGGCGATGGGGACGCGGGGCAAAAGATCTCGCGGCAGAGATGCGTGTGACGGCCTCTCCGAGGAGGGCTATCTGTCTCCCGCGTGGACGGAAAGAAAACATATCTGCCTTGGGATCATCTCGACATGGGCTTTTCCAAACACTATCTGTGGCAGGAATATGAGCGGGCAAAGGCGCTCCTGCCGACACCGATCTGCTTCGACGGCTGTCTGCGCTGCGGTGTCTGTAAACCTGCGGAAAGGATGACGGTATGAGCTTTGTACTACGGCATCTCGGCAACAATCTGTGGAGCGGGCGGCTGGATCTCTTTCCGAGCGACGCGCTCGTGCATGGGTTCTCGGCACGGCAGGGCGGCGTCAGTGCTCCCCCGTATGATACGCTGAACATGGCATTGCACGTGGAGGATGACCCCGCGGCTGTGTGGGAGAACCGCAGGCGGTACTGCGCAGCGCTGGGGCTTTCGGCAGAGCGGATCTGCACACCGCGACAGGTGCATGGGACGGAGATCGTACGCGTTTTTCGCCGCGATGCGGGGCGCGGTGCACGGGACTATGCGGACTGTATCGCCGATGCAGATGCGCTGATCACGAATGACAACGATGTCACACTCCTCCTCTGCTATGCGGACTGCGTGCCCGTCCTCCTCTATGACCCTGTGCATCATGCCATTGGGCTCGTTCACGCCGGCTGGCGTGGGACGGTGGAGCGGATCGGGGCAAAGACGCTTGCACGCATGGCAGAGGAGTTCGGGACAAGACCCGCGGATATTATTGCAGGGATCGGCCCCTCCATCTGCGCTGACTGCTATACGGTCGGCGACGAGGTCGCTGCGCAGTTCCGCCGCGCATTTTCGCATGACGCGGAGCGGATCGTCGCAGAGCGAGATGGGAAATACCATCTGGATCTATGGGCGGCGAACCGCCTTGCACTGGAGGAAGCGGGCATCCCTCCGCAGCAGATCGACAGCGCACAGACGTGCACGTCGTGCGATCATACATGGTTTTACTCCTATCGTGCCGCAGGCGGCAGGACGGGACGTCTGGCGGCAGTAATGGAGCTGAAATGAGTGAAGGAACGATGATCGGGGAGCAGATTCAAAAGGTGCGTGCCGAGATCATGGCCGCGCGGGCGCGGCGGACGCACGTCTCGAAGGACGCGCCTGTGGAGCTGATTGCCGTGACGAAAAACCATCCCGTCGCGGCGATGCAGGAGGCCATTGATGCGGGCATCATGAACATCGGGGAGAACCGCATCCAAGAGGCGCTGGACAAGGCGGAGACACTTGAGCGCGAGGTAAAATGGCATCTGATCGGGCATCTGCAGACCAATAAGGCGAAATACGCCGTGCGCCAGTTCGATCTCATTCACTCGGTTGATTCCGTGCATCTTGCACAGGCGGTGAACCGTGCGGCGGAGAAGTTCGGCAGGTGCAGAATATCCTCGTGCAGGTCAATCTGGCGCGTGAGGAGAGCAAGTCCGGCGTCTACCGCGAGGATCTCGACGAGCTCCTTGCGGCGATTGATGGAATGGATTCGGTTCGCTTGCAGGGTTTTATGTGTATTGCGCCGAATTATGAGGATGTAGAGCAGTGCCGTCCGCTCTTTCGTGCGATGTACGAGCTGTACGGCACGATCAAGGCGGCAGAGCCGCACAAGGCAGACATCCGCTACCTTTCGATGGGCATGACACACGACTATCGCATTGCCGTCGAGGAGGGGCGAATCTCGTGCGTGTCGGCACGGCGATTTTTGGTGCACGCAATTATACCCTAGAGGTGTGAGGGATTGTGAAGATTTTCAAGAATTTGTTCGGCATCTCGTCCGAGGAGGATGAGGAGCTCGAAGAGCGGGAAGAAAAAGCCTGCGCCCGTGACCGAGATCGGCTCGCGCACGGGACGACAGCGCGTTGAGACAGGGAGCCAATCTCTCGGGCTTTCCCGACTTTTACCCCGCCGGCGGCGCAGCGGCAGGGGCTACACCGATCGACAACGTCGTCGCGGCGTACCGCATGAACGTCGTGGTGATCGAGCCGCAGTCATTCGACGATGCGCAGCAGGGTGGCGGTCAATCTCCAGAAGAAAAAGCCCGTCGTGCTGAATTTTGAAAAGACGGAAAAGAGCGTCGCGAACCGCATCATCGACTTCATCAGCGGAACGACGTACGCACTCAACGGCGACATCAAGAAGATCAGCAACAATGTCATTCTCTGCGCGCCGAGCAACGTCAACGTCAGCTACCTCGAGGATGAACACCGGCTGGGGACAATATGCCCTTCATGGATCGGTAGGGTGCACATGAAACGGCGCATGGAAGATCGGCATCATCGGCGGCGGTGCAATGGCAGAGGCGATGATCGCGGGCATGACGGCGGAGAAGGGCGTGCCGTCGCCGCAGATCTATGTATCGGATCACAAAGGCGGCACGGTGCTGCGCACTGCATGAGCAGTATCACGTAAACTGACAGGTCGGGGCAGAGAATTTTTCTGCCCCGTATTGACGTTCTTGTTCTGGCGGTAAAGCCCTCTGCCGCGCGTGCGGCAATGCAGGAGACGGCACCCTGCTGCGCGGCGATGCGCTCGTGATCTCCATCGTGGCAGGGGCTGACGATGGCGCAGATTGCGGCGGAATATCCGGGGCACCCTGATTGTCCGCGCGATGCCGAACACCCCGCTGGCCGTCGGCGCGGGGATGTCCGCCTATGCGTGCAGCGACGATGCGGATGCGTCCGCACGCGAGGCGGCGAATGTCGTGCTCGGCACGGCGGGACGCGTCGTCGAGGTAAAGGAGCATGACCTCGATGCGGTGACAGGGGCTGTCGGGCAGTGGTCCCAGCCTATGCGTTCCTCATGATCGAGGCGTTGACCGACGGCGGCGTTGCGGCCGGGCTGCGCCACGAGACGGCGTCTCTGCTTGCTGCACAGACGCTGCTTGGCGCGGCGCAGATGGTGCTCGATGGGGCTGCGCCGCCGCTCTGCGCGCTGCCGTGACCAGTCCCGCAGGGACGACGGCGGCGGGCTGCGCGTCATGGAGCGCGCCGGCGTGCGCTCCGCGCTCATCGAGGCGGTTCCTGCCGCGGCGGAGCGGTCGAAAGAACTCGGCAAACAGTAACAGTTCGCAGTACGATTTCCCAAAAGGAGGGACTATGGCATCAGAACAGAAGGAGCGGATTCTCCGCTTTTATCGCGGCAGTGAAGGGAGAGGAGACGGCGGTGCGCCTGCTCGACCTCGCAGAGACCGTCGTCAAGACGCGCAAATTTCGCATCAGTCCCTTTCTTTGACCCCCTATGGGCAGGAGATCGCCGAGACGATCCGCGCGAGCTATGATGATCTGCAGCTCGACTTTGACGGCGGCTATCAGGGGGCGGAACGCGCGCGTGCGATGCTGCGCCATCGGGACTTTGCGGGGCGGACGGAGGACTTCGGTATCGCCTGCGTAGAGGCGACGTGGAACGGGCAGTTTGCACGGCTCACGCATCGTGATGTCCTCGGCGCAGTGATGGGGCTGGGGATTGAGCGCGAGATGATCGGCGACATTCTGCCCGCCTCCGATGCGGCGAAAATCCTCTGCGATGCCAAGATCGCCCCGTTCCTGATCGAGAACCTGACGATGATCGGCGCGGTCGGCGTGAAGACCGCACCTGCGGAGCTGACGGAGATCGCGCCGCGTGAGGAGCGGACGAAGGAGATCCGCGCGACGGTGGCGTCGCTGCGGCTCGACTCCATCGTCGCAGCAGGGTTTGGCATCTCGCGCAGCCGTGCGGCGGACGATATCGCCGCCGATAAGGTAAAAGCATAACTGGCAGAGTGCGGCGAGTGCCTCCAAGACAGTCAAGGAGGAGATGTCCTCTCCATGCGCGGGCGCGGCCGCGTCGAGGGTGACTGAGGTGCGCGGTCAGACGAAGAAGGGGCCGCACGGTTGTTGTACTGCATCGATTCTTTTGAAGAAAGGCGGGAGCGCGATGCTGACACCGATGGATATTCATGCCAAGGAGTTTGGTCGGAGTTTTCGCGGATTTAACGAGAACGAGGTCAACGATTTTCTCAATGAGATCATGAAGGCGTACACGGCGGTACTGGATGAAAATGAGCGACTGCGGGGCGAGCTGGAGCGTGAACGCTCGGCGAACGGAGAGTTCCGCCGCATCGAGCAGAGCATGCGCGAGACGCTCGTCGTCGCGCAGAAAAACGGCGGAGGAGATGAGCACGAGCGCCAAGCAGGGGCGCCGACCGCCTGCTTGAGACGACGGCGAAGGAGGCGCAGAACATGCGCCGCGAGGCGACACTGCAGGCAAAGGCACAGCTGGACGAGGCCGCGGACAAGGTGCGTGCCATCGTGGCGGAGTACGAGCGGCTCGTCCGCGAAAAGCATCAGTTTCTGCGCCGCATGAAATCCAATGTGCAGGCAGAGCTCGCCCTCATCGAGGATGCCATCGCAGAGATGCCGGACATGGTGCATGAAAAGAAGGTGCCGCCTGCGCCTCCTGCACCGCCGATCAAACCGAAGGACGATGCCGTGAAGGAACAGGAGGACGATTGAAGACGATGATCGGGTGCGGAAAGGCCGCACTGCTCTTTGGCGGGACAGTGATTTTGGATCAAGCGGTGAAAGCGTACGTCGCATCGACCATGCTGCCGGGGGAGAGCATCCCCGTCATTCCGTCATACCTCCATCTGACCTACGTGCTGAACGCAGGGGCTGCGTTTGGGATCTTCGAGCGTCAGCAGTGGCTCTTTTTGCTCACCGCCGCGCTGTTCTTCCTCGTATTTCTCTTTCTCTATCCGCGTCTCGCGCGCGGCAGCGCACTCATTCACTACGGCAGCGTCGCCTTTGCGGCAGGAGCACTCAGCAACATGGCGGATCGGATTCGCCTCGCACACGTCATCGACTTCATTGATTTCCGCGTATGGCCGGTATTCAATATCGCGGACATCGCCATCGTGGTGGGAACGATCTGCGTTCTCTGGGCGCTCTTCGTGCAGAAGAAGGAGTTTCTTCCGTGAGCACATTTATTTCCGATCAGGCAGGGGAACGGCTGGATGTATTCCTCGTGCGGCAGCTGCCGACCCTCTCGCGCAGCTACGCACAGCGCCTCGTCGCCGAGGGACACGTAACGGTGGACGGGAGAGCGGCGCAAGGCGAATTTTAAGCTGAGCGGCGGCGAGACCGTAGCGTGCATTATCCCCCCGCAGAGGCAGTCGAGATCCGTGCAGAGAACATCCCGCTGGATGTCCTCTGTGAGGATGCGGACATCATCGTCATCAACAAGCCGCGCGGCATGGTCGTGCACCCTGCCGCGGGCGTGTATACGGGGACGCTCGTCAACGCCCTGCTCCATCACTGCAGCGACCTCTCGGGGATCAACGGAGACCTGCGCCCCGGCATCGTTCATCGCCTCGATAAGGATACCTCGGGCGTGATGGTCGCCGCGAAAAACGACATGGCACATCATTTTCCTCGCCCGCCAGATTCGGGACAAGGAGGCACGGCGCGAGTACCGCGCCATCGTATACGGGAAACATCGTCGAGCGCGCGGGCGTCATTACGGGGGACATCGGACGGCATCCGACGGATCGCAAGAAAATGGCGATTGTCCGTGAGAACGGCAAGCCCGCGACGACCCACTTTTGAGGTGCTTGAGCGGTTCGGCGACTACACCTTTGTCGCCTGCCGTCTGGAGACCGGGCGGACACATCAGATTCGCGTTCACATGACGAGCATCGGACATCCGCTGGTCGGCGATACGAAGCATACGGCGAAGAAGAACCCTTTGCCATTGTGGGGCAGGCACTGCACTCGCTGACACTCACGCTGACACATCCGCGTACGCAGGCGGAAATGACGTTCACCGCGCCCCTGCCGGCGGACATGGAGGAGATACTGCACACACTCCGAAGGAGCTGATCGCATGACTGAGTTTAGAGAAAAGGCCGTGCTGATGGATGAGGACGGCATCCGCCGCGCCCTCATGCGCATCGCGCACGAGATTGTAGAGAAAAATCATGGAACGGAGCATCTGGTGCTCGTCGGCATCCGCAGCGCGGCGTACCGATCGCGGCGCGGCTCGGCGCGGAGATCGCGCAGATCGAGGGACGGGAACTGCCGCGCGGCGTGCTCGACATCACGCTCTACCGCGACGACCTCAACGAGCTCGCCTATCAGCCCATCGTGCACACGACGGAGATCCCCTGACATCACGGACAAGACCGTCATCCTCGTCGACGATGTGCTCTACACAGGGCGCACGATACGGGCGGCGATGAACGCCCTGCTCGACCTCGGGCGGCCGCGCATGATCCAGCTCGCCGTGCTCATCGACCGCGGACATCGCGAGCTCCCGATCCGCGCCGACTATGTTGGCAAGAACGTACCGACGGCATCTGCCGAGGACGTATCGGTGCAGCTTCATGACACCGATACGGAGGAAAAAGGTCGTCATCCGCGAGCGCGTCTAAACGCGGCGGATAGACCGCCTTCCATTTGACAAAAAAGGGTTGTTATTACGAAGACAGAGACCTCGTAATAACAACCCTTTACATTTCATTATGGCGGAGAGGGTGGGATTCGAACCCACGGTGCGTTGCCGCATCACCGGTTTTCAAGACCGGCTCCTTAAACCACTCGGACACCTCTCCGTATGCTGTATGGAATACAATACTTTTGCATTCTATCAAAAAGGCGTCGCCGCGTCAATAGCTGCGCGTTTTTTGCCATGCACAGATGAGCGCACCGACAAAAAAACCAATCAGCGCGGGCACAACCCACCCCATCCCGAGGGATGCGAGGGGAAGCGCCTCTCCTGCCGTACACAGGGCAGGCATCCATGAAGACGCATTCTGCAGAGCGGGCGGCAGTGCACGGAGAAAGTCGAAGAAGGCGGCCGCACTCGTGCCGACAATGCTCCACACATAGAGCGGGCGGCGATAGCCGATCAGCCCCTCGATAAGACAGAGAGCGATGAGGACGATGGCGACGGGATAGAGAAAGTAGAGCACGGGGAGGAATACGCGATGATGCGGCTGAGGCCAACATTCGATATGGCGAATGAGAACGTGGCGAAGATCACCGTGTATTTTGTATAGGAAAAACGGTGCGGAAAGAGCGCGGCAAACGTGGACGCACACGCCGTGACGAGTCCGATGGCGGTCTTGAGACATGCACAGGTGATCGTGATGCCGAGCAGAATGCCGCCGTACGCGCCAAAGTAATGCGCTGCAATATGGGCGAGCACATCGCCGCCGTTAGCATCGATGCCGTAGACGGCGCGGCTCTGTGCACCGACGTAGGTGAGCGCGAGATAGATGAGCGCCATGAGCAGCGTGCTGAGACTGCCCGAGATGATCGTGCTGTAGGAGAGATCGGCAGGCGAGGAGAGGCCAAGGCGACGGATGGAGTCGACGAGGATGCTGCCATAGGCGAGCGCGGCGAGCACATCCATCGTATTATAGCCCTCGAGCAGCCCCGTGAAAAAGGCATTCTCTGCGTACGCTCCTGTGGGCGGCATCGTCCACACGCTGCCCATCGGCTCTCTTAGTGCAGCGACGATCATGATGGCAAGGAAAAAGAGAAAGAGCGGATTCAGCACCTTGCCGATCCAGATCAGAATCCCCGACGGACGCAGGGAGAAAAAAAGAGCACCACGGCGAAAAAGAGCGCGGTAAAGGCGAGGAGCAGAACATCGTGCAGGGGAGGGGCGACAAACGGCAGAACGCCAACCTGAAAGGAGACGGTCGCCGTGCGCGGGATGGCGAAGAGCGGCCCGATGCAGAGATAGAGCGCGCAGGTAAAGAGCAGGGAAAAACGCCGCCCCACCCTGTTCCCGATCGCGGAGAGACTGTCGCTCGCCGTGATGCTGATCGCCGCGATGCCGAGCAGGGGCAGCCCCACGCCCGTGATGCAGAACCCGACGAGGGCGGGCAGCATCTCCATCCCCGCCCGCTGTCCCCATCGACGCGGGAAAGATCAGATTGCCCGCACCGAAGACCAGACCGAAAGAGGAGAGATGCGACAAAGAGATATTCCTTTTTCGACAGCCGCTGTTTCATACTGGATGCTTTCCTATCTACAAAAGAATCATAAAATTTTAATAAATTGATTATACAGGGGCAGCAGAGATTTGTCAAAAAATCTATTGGCGATCGTCCTTTACATCCACCGATGGGGCGGGCTATAATGCAGGGAGAGAAATAGCGGGGATTCCCCAAGATGATAAGGAGTACAGGAATGAATCGAAACGACCTATGCTGGTGCGGCAGCGGCAAGAAATATAAAAAATGTCATGAGGACTTTGACGAGCGCATCGCCTCCATCCGCTACGATGTGATCAAGGGGCAGGTGCGCCCGCCGCGCAAGATCATCAATAACGAGGCGGACATCGCGGGCATCCGCCGTGCCGCCGTCATCAACGATGCGGTGCTCGACCTCATGGGGACGCTCGTCGCACCGGGCGTTGACACGGGAGACGCTGGATCGCGCGGCGCATGAGTACATTGTCTCGCACGGCGGCATTCCCCGCCTGCCTCGGCTTTGAGGGCTTCCCAAGAGCATCTGCACGTCGATCAACAACGTGGTCTGCCACGGGATTCCATCGACCAAGGATGTGCTCAAAGAAGGCGACATCATCAACGTCGACTCGACCGTCATCGTGGACGGCTACTATGCGGATGCCTCGCGGATGTATCTCATCGGCAAGGTGCCGGCGGCGGCGGAGCGGCTCGTCAAGGTGACGAAGGAGTGCATGGAGCGCGGCATCGCGGCGGCGCGTCCGTGGCATTTTCTCGGTGACGTGAGTGCGGCGTGCGGCGACTGGGCGCATGCCAACGGGTACTCGGTCGTCACGGCGCTCGGCGGTCATGGCGTCGGCAAGGATTTTCACTGGAGCCGTACGTCCCGCATGAGGGCGAGCCGGGCACGGGGATGCTCATGGTGCCGGGCATGGTATTCACAGTCGAGCCGATGATCAATGCGGGCGACTACGATGTCACCGTTGACCGCACGGACGGATGGACGGTGCGGACGAAGGACGGGACGCTCTCTGCGCAGTGGGAAAAGACCATTCTCATCACAGAGACGGGCGCAGAGGTGCTTTCATCATGACGCATTTCGACCAGCTCGGCATCTCGGAGACGCTGACCGCACTCCTCCAAAAACAGGGCATCACGCAGCCGACCCCCGTGCAGGAGCAGGCGATCCCGCCCATGCGCGCGGGACGCGACGTGATCGCACAGGCACAGACGGGGACGGGCAAGACGCTCGCCTATCTCCCTGCCGCTCCTTGCGCGCATCAAGCCGCAGGGCGCGGCGGCACAGGCCCTCGTCATCGCACCGACGCGTGAGCTCGCCATCCAGATCGAGCGCGTCGCCGAACCGCTCGCCCAGTCCCTTGGGATTGGCACCGTTGTGATCTATGGCGGGGCGGATATCGAGCGGCAGAAGGAAAAACTGCGCCGCAGTCCGCAGCTCGTCATCGGTACGCCGGGACGTCTGCTCGATCACGTACGGCGCGGAACGCTTGCGCTCGGCAGCGTAAACAAGGTCGTCCTCGACGAGGCGGACGAGATGCTGAAGATGGGCTTCATCGAGGATGTGGAGACCCTGCTCGGTGCTGTGGCACAGGACTATCAGCTCGCACTCTTTTCGGCAACGATGCCCGAGCGCATCGTGCGCCTGACAAAGCGGTTCATGACCAACCCCGCGCATATCCGTCTCGCGGGAGAGACAGTGACCCTCGCTGCCATCGAGCAGGTCGTCATTCCCGTCAGCGCAGGGGACAAGCTCGATCGCCTCTGTGCCTCCATCAACGAGGAGGCACCGTACCCTAGCCATGGTGTTCTGCGCCACGAAGGAGCGCACCCGTGCGCTCATGATGGAGCTCGCACAGCGCGGCTATCTCGTCGACGCGCTCAGCGGCGACCTCACGCAGACGCAGCGCAGTTTCGTCCTGCGCCAGTTCCGCAGTGCAAAACTGCAGATCCTCTGCGCGACGGACATTGCGGCGCGCGGACTCGACATCGAGGGCGTGACCCACGTCTATAACTACGACCTGCCGCCGACGGTGACCGACTACATCCACCGCATCGGCCGCACGGGGCGTGCCGGGACACAGGGCAAGGCGATCACACTCGTTGCGCCCCATCAGCACGAAAAGCTCCGCAAGATGGAGGCGGCGCTAAAGGAACGCCTGCGCCGTGACGTAGTCAAGAAAAAAAAGCGCCCCGCACCGCCCGCAGGGGAGGGGACGCACAGAAAAAGGCACGCCCGCCGCGCGATGCAAAACGCCGAGCGCTGCCCAAAGCGCACGAAGCCGAAGCCGCGCAGCAAAAAGGCGGGCAAGACCGTCACGAACATCGGGCGGCGCAGCAGAAAAGCGGAACTAGGGGTCGATGCCCTACGCTTCGCACTCCCCCAGTGGGGACCCCCTGTTATATCTCTTCCGTTTATAGGCGTTGTACCCTCTCATAGCGATAGGAGGCGTCGATGCCCTTCATATAGATGCTTCGGTCGTCGATGCGCTGCGTCAGAGCATCCTTCAGCAGAACCTGATCTCCGTTGAGCGGATGGGGCCCGCTCCATTGCGAGCAGATAGTCGTCTTTATCCACGTTATCCCAATCCACGACGCAAGAGAGCCCACGTTTTAACATGGCGTCGAGCCAGATGCGCATACTGCGCCCGTTGCCCTCTCGAAAGGGATGTCCACATTCATCTCGACGTATTTATCGAGGATAGCGTCAAAAGCTGTTCTGCGGCATACGGTCGATCTGCGCCAGTGCCTCCGTGAGGTAGAGCACGGGGCAAAGCGAAAAATGTCCTTTGGCGATGTTGACCGTGCGCGTCTGCCCTGCAAAGTCATATACATCCTGAAACAGATAGCGGTGGATCTCCTGCAGTCCGGCGTAAGTGCCGACGGCGAAACGTCCCGATGATATGCTCGGTCATAGAGTTCCTGTGCACGCTTTTTGGTCAGCCGCTCCTCCTCATGGGCAAGAGCTGTGGAATCCGAGATTCCAAGTTTGTTGGGCAATGTCATGACGAAACCTCCAAAATGTGCCTGATGGTATATGTATTATATATTTTTCTGCCCTTTTGACTACTTAGCATCTAGGAATTGCAGGAAAAAGACGATTTTTCGTCGAATTGATAACATCATACAGACTATTCCAAACCAATAAGGAGGAAGGTTTCATGATTGGCATCAAGAATGTGATTGCGATTATCTGCGGCGGCCCCGCACCCGGCATCAACAGCGTCATCTCTGCCGTAGTCAGTGAGGCGACGCGGCACGGTTGGGATGTGCTCGGCATCTACGACGGGTTCTCGCGGATTGCACGCGGTGAGAAGAACTACGTGCGCCTTGAGCCCGCGAACATCAGCCGCATTCATCTGACGGGCGGCTGCATTCTGAAGATGTCGCGCTTCAACCCGACGAAGAAGGAATCCGACCTCCGCACCGTGGTCGAGACGCTGACCGAGCTCGGCGTGACGCATCTCGTCACCATCGGCGGCGACGACACGGCGTTCAGCTCCATGGCGGTCTCCGAGTACGCGCGCAAGATGGGGCGCACGATCAACGTCGTCCACGTCCCGAAGACCATCGACAACGACCCGCCGCTCCCTCGAGGGCGTGCCGACGTTCGGCTTTGAGACGGCGCGTGCCTTCGGTACGATGGAGATCGAGAACCTCATGGAGGATGCGAGCACGACGAACAACCGCTGGTACTTCACCATCGCCATGGGACGTACGGCGGGGCACCTCGCTCTCGGGATGGGGCGCAGCGCAGGCGCGGCGATCACCATCATCCCCGAGGAGTTTTCCCAGAAAAAGATCCCGCTGCAGCAGGTCGTCGACGTGATCGTCGGCTCGATCGTGAAGCGTTACCTCACGGGGCGCAACTACGGCGTTGCTGTCATCGCTGAGGGCGTGATCGAGAAGATCGCCGAGGAGGACTTTGCCAAACTCGGCAACGTCGTCACGGACGAGCACGGACACATCCGCTACAGCGAGCTCGACTTCGGCGAGATCATCAAACAGGCGGTGCTCGCCGAGACGAAGAAGCTCGGCATCACCATCAGCGTCATCGACAAGGAGATCGGCTACGAGCTGCGCTGCACGGCGCCGATCGCCTATGACATCGACTACTGCCGTTCGCTCGGCTACTCCGCCGTCAAGTTCCTCATGCAGGGCGACACGGGCGCGATCATCACGATTCAGGACAATCAGGCGGTGCCGATGCGCTTCGACGAGATTCGCGACCCCGAGACGGGCAAGACGAAGGTGCGCAAGGTCAACATCGCCTCCGTCCACTACCGCATCGCACGCGGCTTCATGATGCGCCTCGAAAAGGGCGACCTCGACGATCCGGGACTTGCGAATGCCTACCGCATGACGCAGGAGGAGTTCAGGAACGCTACTCCTACCTCTTTGACGGCGACGCCGCAGAGTAATTTCGCCGCAGAAATGTCCAAGGACGATGGTGTGAAACGAAAAAGTTTCGCATCATCGCCCTTTTTCTATTTTAGGTATTGACGCGCCCGCTCCTTTGCCGTATAATACCGTATTGTCAGTGCAATACACGACAGAACATCGCGGGGTGGAGCAGTCGGTAGCTCGTCGGGCTCATAACCCGAAGGTCACAGGTTCAAGTCCTGTCCCCGCAACCAATAGCATATCATGGGTAGGTGGCCGAGTGGTTAAAGGCAACAGACTGTAAATCTGTCATCTTCGGATTACGATGGTTCGAATCCATCCCTGCCCACCACTTTTTATCGCGGGGTGGAGCAGTCGGTAGCTCGTCGGGCTCATAACCCGAAGGTCACAGGTTCAAGTCCTGTCCCCGCAACCAAGTCTGTGCGCTGGTGTAGCTCAGTCGGCAGAGCGTATCCTTGGTAAGGATAAGGTCACCAGTTCAATCCTGGTCATCAGCTCCATATAACGGCGGCATAGCTCAGTTGGCTAGAGCATGCGGTTCATACCCGCAGTGTCCGGAGTTCAAATCTCTGTGCCGCCACCATTTTGCTTGATCCCCCCGCAACGGGGGTTCTTTTATGCTTTCAGGAGCACTCCGGTGTCTCCTTAGGGAAAAATGTACTTCATGCGTTGACAGCATTTTTCCAAGTATGATAAATTGATACGAGTGATTTCGTGTCATGAAAACTAACAAGGAGAGTCGATATTCATGCGCAACAACATTACGCTTGAGTGCACGGAGTGCCATAGCCGCAACTATCGCACGAACAAGAACAAGAAGAACAATCCGGATCGTCTGGAGTTCAGCAAGTACTGCAAGTTCTGCCGCAAGCACACGCCGCACAAAGAGACGAAGTAAGCGCCCGCATCATGGGAAAGATTGGAAATTCCTGCGGGAAGTCGTCGCCGAGATGAAGAAGGTCTCGTGGTCGACGCGGCGCGAGCTGGTCACCTACACCGGTGTTGTCGGCATTGCGATCGTCGTCGTCTGCGCGCTCATCTGGATCTGCGACACTATTTTTTTGCGCGCATCTTTCAGGTTATCCTGCATTACTAGACGGGGTGAGGGACATGGCAGACAAGGAAGAACTCAATCTCCGGCAGGCGAATCCACATCGCGCATGGTATGTCATCCACACCTACTCGGGGTATGAGAACAAGGTCAAGGCAAACCTTGAACGCCTCATGCACTCGGCGAGCATGAGCGAGATGATCTTTAACGTCGTCGTGCCCGTGGAGAACGAGATCGAGGTCAAGGACGGCAAGGAAAAGGTCGTCCCGCGCAAGGTGTTCCCGGGCTACGTCCTCGTTGACATGATCGTCGATGAGCACTCGTGGTACGTCGTGCGCAACACGACGGGCGTCACGGGCTTTGTCGGCTCGGAGAAGCACCCTCATTCCGCTGACGGCGGAGGAGGCGGAACGCATCCCTCCGGCTCTGTGGGCGGGGCACCGAAACGCCGCGCCAAGGTGGATGTCGGCGACACGGTGCGCATCATCTCGGGCGCATTCGAGGACTACGCGGGCAAGATCACGTCGATCGACACGTCGAGTATGCGCGTGCAGGTGGATGTGGACGGAACCCCACTGGATGTCGAGATCGATCAGGTCGAACGGATCTGAGATCAGATATACCGCTGATTTTTTTCACCGAAAGGAGGTGAATGTGGATGGCAAAGAAGGTTGCGCGTGTCGTAAAAGCTGCAGGTTCCTGCGGGGAAGGCGACACCGGCTCTCCGGTTGGACCTGCGCTTGGTCAGGCGGGCGTCAATATCATGGCATTCGTCAGGGACTTCAACGAGCGCACGGCGAAGCAGGCGGGGCTCATCATTCCGGTTGAGATCACAGTCTTTGAGGATCGTTCCTTTACCTTTATCACGAAGACCCTCCGGCAGCAGTTCTGCTGAAGAAGGCGGCGGGCATTGAAAAAGGCGTCGGGCGAGCCGAACAAGACGAAGGTCGCAGCTCCCGCGCGCGAAGGCACGCGAGATCGCAGAGTCCAAGATGCCGGATCTGAACGCCGCATCGATCGAGGCGGCGACGTCCATGATCGAGGGCACGGCCCGCAGCATGGGCATTGAGATCACAGACCAATTGTCCGTGACAAAGTGGAAGGGCGTACGCCCGTTAGGACCACGAAGGAGTTATTCATGGCAAAGTTTGGTAAGAAATACCAAGACGCTGCGAAGCTGATCGAGAGCGGCAAGCTCTACGCTTCGCAGGAAGCGATGGAACTCGTCAAGAAGACGGCAACCGCCAAATTCGACGAGACCATCGAGCTGCACGTGCGCCTCGGCGTCGATCCGAAGTATGCGGATCAGCAGGTGCGCGGCGCCCTTGTCCTGCCGCATGGCACGGGCAAGACCCAGCGCGTACTCGTCTTTGCAAAGGGCGAGAAGGTCGCTGAGGCTGAGGCAGCAGGGGCTGACTTCGTCGGCTCGGATGAGATCGTGCAGAAGATCCAGGGCGGCTGGCTCGACTTTCGATGTCGCTGTCGCTACGCCCGACATGATGGGCACGGTCGGCCGCCTCGGTAAGGTTCTCGGTCCGCGTGACTCATGCCGAACCCGAAGCTCGGCACGGTCACGATGGATCTGAAGAAAGCCATCGGCGAAATCAAGGCAGGTCAGGTGGAGTACCGCACGGACAAGGCGGGCAACGTCCACGTTCCCATCGGGAAGGCCTCCTTTGATGCGGAGAAACTCCGCGAAAACTATCAGGCGATCATCGACACGCTGATTCGCGTGAAGCCGGCAGCGGCAAAGGGGCAGTACATCCGCTCCATCACCGTTGTGGCGACGATGGGACCCTGCCGTCCCCGTTGCGCTCAGCTAATTCTTTTTAGCAGCGCACGGAATTTCCCCGGGCTGTAGACAGCAGGTTTGCGCAAGCATCTAACGACATAGTCGCCTGCCGAGGCCGGACGTGAATTTGAACATTCATCTCCGGCAGGATAGCAGCCGGAGATTTTTGTGCGGAGAGCACCGACATAGAGGGGCTCTTACATGTCCCCATCGGCTCGCTATGCCGTTATTCCCTCAAAGCCTTCCCCGTTATGACGGGGAAGGGGACCGCGGAAGCGGTGGAAGGAGCACAAAAGCGGCCATCATACGAGGGTTTTCACCTCGTACAACACGCATCAGATGAAAGGAGGGAAATGAGTTAATGGCAGATCACAAGAAAGAAGTCATCGTCGAGAAGCTGAAAGAGCAGCTCTCCTCGGCGAAAGGAGCTGTCTTTACGACGTACAGCGGTCTCACCGTTGCACAGGATACGGAGCTGCGCCGCGAGCTGCGCGCTGCGGGCGTCTCCTATCACGTTGTAAAGAACACGATGCTGCGCCGTGCGGCAGATGCGCTTGGTCTTGAGGGGCTCGATCCCGCACCTTGAGGGGCACGACCGCATTTGCGTTCTCGGCAGACGATGCCGTCGCTCCGGCGAAGGTCATCTGCGGCTACATCAAGAAAAACAAGCTCGACGAGAAGGGGATCCTGTCCGTCAAGGTCGGTACCGTTGAGGGCAAGGTCATCGAGACGGCTGAGGTTCAGGCGCTCGCATCGCTCCCGTCGCGCGAAGAGCTTATCGCAAAGCTCATGGGCAGCATGAATGCGCCGATCTCGAACACGGTCAATGTACTGCAGGGCGTTATCCGCAATGCCGTCTATGTGCTTGAGGCTGTGCGTGCGCAGAAGGCGTCCGCATAAACATACGATTGAGAGAGAATTTACATACTATTGGAGGTATACAGCATGAACAAGGATCAGATTCTGGAAGCCATTGAGAACATGACCGTTCTCGAACTCTCCGAGCTCGTGAAGGCAATGGAGGAGAAATTCGGTGTCAGCGCAGCTGCACCGGTCGCAGTTGCTGCTGTCGGCGGCGCTGCTCCGGCTGCGGGCGGCGAGGAGAAGACGGAGTTCACCGTCGTTCTCGCAGCAGCAGGCGACAAGAAGATCAACGTCATCAAGGCCGTTCGTGAGGCAACGGGTCTCGGCCTGAAGGAAGCGAAGGAGCTCGTTGACGGCGCACCGAAGCCGGTCAAGGAGAACATCGGCAAGGCTGAGGCCGAAGAGCTCAAGAAGAAGCTCGAAGAGGCTGGCGCAACGGTCGAGCTGAAGTAATCTAAGATTTTTCTCTTCCCCTTAGCCTTCTCCGTTTGACGGGGAAGGGGGACTAAATAGGGACTGTGCATGAGGTGAGAACCATCACGCACAGTCCTTTTTGTCTCTTGACGGGACTTTTGCAATAGAGTTATAATAATCATGGGACGATTGTGCGTGACAGGCGACTGTCATGTACCGGAAGCATGGGAAGACGGTGCATCGTATGATTTTTTTACGGCGAAAAAGCAAAAGCCCCTGTTGGATGAAGAACGTTCCGTGTCGGAGGAGATGGATACGGGCGAGCTCGCTGCCGATGGGGACACCTACGCAGACGAGACGAGCGGAAAACAGCATCTACGACGGCTGCTCGGATGAGGATCTCCTCGCCCACATCCGCGGCGAGCGCGGTGATGAGGCACTCGACTATCTCATCAACAAATACCGTAACTTCGTGCGCTCCAAGGCACGCTCCTACTTCCTCATCGGTGCAGACCGCGAGGACATCGTGCAGGAGGGCATGATCGGCTTTTTCAAGGCGATCCGTGACTATCGTCCGGACAAGCTCTCATCGTTTCGCGCGTTTGCGGAGCTGTGCGTGACGCGCCAGATCATCACGGCGATCAAGACGGCGACGCGGCAGAAACACATCCCGCTCAACTCCTACGTCTCATTGAACAAGCCCATCTACGACGAGGACTCCGACCGCACCCTGCTCGACGTACTCTCCGGTGCGCGCATCAGCGACCCCGAGGAGCTCGTCATCAGTCACGAGGAGTTCATCGACATCGAGCAGAAAATGGAGGAAATCCTCAGCGACCTTGAGTGGCGCGTCCTCATGAGCTACCTCGACGGCAAATCCTATCAGGAGATCGCCGTCGACCTGCACCGTCAGGTGAAATCCATCGACAATGCGCTGCAGCGCGTCAAGCGCAAACTCGAGAAATACATGGAGTCACGCGGGGACGATCTCGACATCGGGACAGTCTATCGCGGACTGACGACCATCAACCGCGTGGGGCGCGCACAGGAATAAAAGAACAGAAGGGTACTGTATACATGGGCTGGCACTTTCGCGCGCGGGGAAGCTAGTTGTCTAGTTTCGATACGAGGGGGACCGCAAGCGGTGGGGGCTCAGGAGCTTTTCCGCAGTTTTGCGATATGCGCAGCATATACATGTCATTTTCTATTGCTATCATTCAGAAAAAGCAGTTGAAGAATAGGAGGCATGACCATGTGGAAAAATTTTCATCCATCCTGCTGACGGTACTGCTCTGTCTCGCCTGTGCCGTGGCGTCCGCACAGGCGGCGGAGGACAGCGCACCGAGGGCGACTGCGCCGCAGGAGAAGCCGAACCGCATTGAGCTCGTGATGATCCTCGACAAGAGTGGATCCATGCACGGGCTGGAGGCGGACACCATCGGCGGCTTTAATGCGATGATCGAGAAGGAAAAGAAGCTGGGCATCGACGTGCGCGTGACGACGGTGCTCTTTAACGACAAGATGGACCGTCTCTACGAGCACAGAGAGATCCGAAAGCGTGCGCCCGCTGACCGAGCGGACGTATGAGACGGGCGGCACGACGGCACTCCTTGACGCCGTCGGTGATACCATCCTGCACATGGAGCAGTCGGGCGCGGCAGACAGGCAGGGGACAAAGGTCATCGTCGTCATCATCACGGACGGCATGGAGAATGCGAGCACCGAGTTCACCAAGGCAAAGGTCAAGGAGCTCATCTCGGACAAGCAGGAGAAGGCGGGCTGGGACTTCATCTACCTCGGCGCAAACATCGATGCGGCTGAGGAAGCGGACGCCATCGGGGTGCGCAAGGCGAACGCCGTGACGTACAAGAACACATCGAGCGGCGTCCGTGCGAACTACGATGCAGTAGGTGTCTACGTCGCGGAGCGCGCCAGCGGCGATAAGGAATCCGGTGCGTGGAAGGACCATGTCGAAAAGGATGAGACGAAATAAGAAGGATTGACATTTCTCTCCTGACGTTGTATGCTATGGAACATAGCTATATACATATAATGGAACTGAATTGATGAGAGAGGCGGCAGGTCGCGTGCCTCGCCGGGAGAGTATCTATTTTTAGGAGGAATCGGAATGAAAAACTGGAAGAAAATGCTGGTCGCGTCGCTTGCGTGCTCGGCGGTCTTGGGGCTGTCCTCGTACAGCCCGGCAGAGGCTGCGTACGAGCTCAATCCTGAGGTCAAGACGGTGACGCCGGCACTCATGGAGGCGTCCGAAATCGGCGTTCTGAAGTACAACAACCCGCAGATGGCGAACTACACGAACAAGGATGCCATTGTTGTTGCGAGCTCGGCACGACGTTCAAGGATACGCGTGAGAAGACGATCGAGGCGACGGTGCGCGACATTCAGGCAGCGAACCCCCTCGCAAAGGGTCGTCACGGCATTTACCTCCCATATCATCATCGACCGCATCGCGGCAAAGGAAGGCAAGCACTATCCGACGCCCGAGGAGGCACTGACGCAGCTCAAGGCAGAGGGCTACTCCCGCGTCGCGTTGGTCTCGCTCGACGTCATTCCGGGCATGGAGTACTCCTACGTCAAGGCGGTTTACAACGAGTATAAGGATCAGTTCAAGACGATGACCTGCGGCACCTCCCTCATGTACTGGCAGGGACAGGAAAATCAGGCGGACGACGTGACGGAGTTCATCAAGGCGGTCTCGACGCAGTTCCCGAAGCTGGGCAAGGATGAGGCACTCCTCCTCATGGCACACGGCACGCCGCACGTCTCCAACGCTTACTATTCCGTGATTCAGGGCAAAGCTCAACGAGCTCGGCTATAAGAACGTCTACGTCTACACGGTGGAGGGCTGGCCGAGCCTGGAGACGATCCTGCCGAAGCTCAAGCAGAACCACATCAAGATGGTCACGCTCATGCCGATCATGATGGTGGCGGGCGATCATGCACACAACGACATGGCGGGCAAGGATTCGGATTCGCACAAGAGCATCCTTGAGAGCGAGGGCTTCAAGGTCAACACCTATCTGCACGGCCTCGGTGAGAACCAGGCGATCCGTGCTGCCTTCGTAGAGCGTGCCAACGACGCATGGGACGCGCTGCAGGGGACGCAAGGGTGCGGATGCAGACCACATCAAAAATGATGAAGTAATACAGCATATCCGCTCGGAGCCCTGTCGCAGGAGCATCTGCTTCTGCGGCAGGCTCTTTTTCTTTATGGAGATACCCTGTTATAATAAATGGCACGAAAAGTAAGGCAACAGATAGAGGAGTACGCGAATGAAGATTGCAGTCGTCGGAACGGGAATGATCGCACGCGAGGCGCTTAATGCGCTGCGTATGGTGAGAGGTGTGGAGATCCCCGTGCTCTGTGCACGAGCGCACAGCAGGGAAAAAGCGGAACGCATGGCGCAGGAGTTTGACATCCCGCACGTCGTGACCGACTACGCAGAGCTGCTCGCATCCCATGCGGCCGACTTCGTCTACCTCGGCATCGTAAACAGCGCGCATTTCGACTATGCGCGTCAGGCGATCTCGGCGGGCTGGAATGTCATCGTGGAGAAGCCCTTTGCCTCGACCCTCGCGGAGACGGAGGAGCTGATCGCGCGCGCCCGTGCGGCGCAGAGCTATGTCTTTGAGGCGATGACGCCGCTCTATATGCCGAACTTTCGCGGCATCGTGGAGCGGCTGCCCTGCTCGGGCTCGTCCGCCTCGTGCAGGCGAACTTCTCCCAGTACTCGAGCCGCTACGACCGCTACCTTGCGCGCGACGTTGCTCCCGCGTTTGACCCCGCCTGCTCGGGCGGCGCACTCTATGACCTGAACGTCTACAACCTGGCGCTCATCATCGCGCTCTTCGGACGCCCGCTTTCCGCGTCCTATCTGGCAAATATCGGATTCAACGGCATCGACACATCAGGGGTGATGACCCTGCGCTACGACGGCTTTTGCGCCTCATCGGCAGCGGCGAAGGACAGCAGCAGCCCCTCCTTCCCTCGCGATCCAGGGGCGAGAACGGCTGGATTCGCACCGACGGCACGCCGAACGAACTGCGCTCCTTCACCATCGGCCTGCGCGGTGCGGAGCCCGAGACCTTCGCGCTGAACCGCCACGAGCACCGCATGGTGCATGAGTTTGAGGAGATGCAGCGCATCTACCAGCAGCGGGACTATGACGCCGTGGAGGACGGCTTTGCCGTGACGCGCGCGGTGATGGCGGTCATGGAAAAAGCACGCCTGATGGCGGGCATCCAGTTTCGGGCGGACTGATACATGGACAATGACATGATGATCGAGATGGAACATCTCGTCAAAAAATTTCCGCATACCAATGAGAAAAAAGAGAGCGCATGGAAGACCGCCGTCAATGATGTATCGCTCTCCGTACGGCGCGGCGAGGTGTTCGGTCTCCTTGGCCCGAACGGCGCAGGCAAGACGACGATCATTCGGATGCTCACCATGCAGACCCGTCCGACGAGCGGACGCATCCGCATCGGCGGAGAGGACATCCATGCGGCAGAGCGCAGCGTCAAGGCACAGATCGGTGTCGTACCGCAGCACGTGAACTTTGATCAGGAACTCACCGTCTGGGACAATATGGAGCTGCACGCGCGCCTGCACCACATGGAGCGTGCGGAGCGCACGGCACGCATCGAGGAGCTCCTGACGGAGATGTCGCTCATGGAGGTGCGCAACGACGGTGTGCGGCAGCTCTCGGGCGGGATGAAGCGGCGGCTGCTCATTGCGCGTGCGCTCATCCACCGTCCGCGCGTCCTCTTTCTCGACGAGCCGACCGTTGCCCTCGATCCGCAGATTCGCCGCCATATCTGGGATGTGGTGCACGGCATCGCAGCGCACGGCGTGACCGTCCTCCTCACCACACACTACATCGAGGAGGCAGAGGCACTCTGCGCACGCGTCGCCATCATCAATAAGGGGCGGCTTGTCGACTTGCAGACGCCGCAGGACTTCTGTGAGGCACTGGGCAGACACGCCGTGGAGTGGGATGGGGCGGACGGACGCGCCTACCGCTTTTTCCATACACAGGAGGAGGCGCGCAGCTATGCGCGCGGCATCGAGGAGACGATGGCGCGTGTGCTCCTGCGCCCGACGAATCTGGAGGACGTCTTTATCGAGCTGACGGGACGGAAGGAGGGGCTCTGATGCTTGGCGATATATGGACGGTGTTCTGGCGCGACTGGATCGTGCTGCGCCGCCGCCTGAAAAAAATATCCTGAGCCGCATGGTCTCGCCGCTCATGTTCCCTCATCGCCTTCGGCTGGGGGGCTCGGGCGGAGCATCGACGTCGGCGGCGGCTCGTACATCGACTTCCTCGTACCGGGGCTGCTCGCGATGAACTCCATGAACATCAGCTTTAACAGCATCATCCCCGTGCACGCGGAGCGCATCTACCATAAAAGCCTTGAGGAGTACCTTATCGCCCCCATCCGTCCCGATGCCTACGTCATCGGCAAGGTTGCGGGCGCCGTGCTGCGCGGTCTGATCTCCTCGGCGATCATCATTGGACTGAGTTATCTCTTTGGCGCACATTTTCTCCGTCACGCCGCTCTTTCTTCTCGTCCTGACGCTGAACTGTGCGATTTTCGCGGAGATCGGCTTTCTCGCGGCGCTGTATATCTCCACCTACGAGGAGATGGGGCAGGTCAACCTCACGTCCTCCCTGCCCATGTCCTTCCTCTGCGGGACATTCTTCTCCACGGCAGCACTGCCGGATGCGGTGCGCTATCTCGTGGAGATCCTCCCGCTGACGCATACGAGCTACCTCCTGCGCAGCCTCAGCGGGGCAGGGGACTACTCCGTTGTCTCGCTTGTCGTCGTCGTACTCTACGCCATCCTCGGCATCGTCGCCGGCACATGGAAATTCCGCCGACTGACCGACTAAACAATCCTCTCTCTTATCGAGAGAGAACTTACGGGTGCTCTATAATAGCCTCCCCAGTATCACGGGGAGGGGACCGCTTGCGGTGGTGGGGGCACGACATAAAAACTTGCGACCAAGAAATCACTCAGAGGACAATCATGCTCAGGCATATCTTTCATCACAGCGGCGCAGCAGAGGGCTGCGCACACTTCTGCTGCACGCGCGTCGAGGACTTCGGTGTCTCCTACGGGACATTTGACGTCTTCTCACACGTCAACCTGCACTTTCACTGCGGCGAGCTCACCGCCATCATCGGGCCGAACGGCGCGGGAAAATCAACCTCCTGCGCGCCATCCTCGGCGAGGTGCCGCACACGGGACACATCCGCTTCGTCGACGCCGAGGGACGCCATACCGGCCGCCCCGTCATCGGCTACGTCCCGCAGTACCTCCGCCTCGACGTGAGTGCACCGACCACCGTCATGGATCTCTTTATGGCGTGCATCACAGCGCGCCCCGTTTGGCTCTGTCCCTGCACGGCGCTATCGTGCGCGTGCCACGCAGAGCCTTGCGCGCGTGCGGGCAGATCACCTCATCGACCGCCGCCTCGGCGCACTCTCGGGGGGAGAACTGCAGCGCGTTCTCCTCGCGCTCGCACTCGACCCCATCCCGAACCTGCTCCTCCTCGATGAGCCCGTCTCGGGCGTCGATCAGCGCGGACTGGCGCTGTTCTACGAGATCGTCGCGGAGCTGCGCGCCAGGAGGATCTCGCGATCCTCCTCATCTCACATGACCTCGGCATGACGGCACGCCATGCGGACAAGGTCGTCCTGATGAACCACGGCATCGCGGCAGCAGGGAACGCCCGAGGAGGTCTCATCGCTCACCGGCGATGGAGCAGATCTTCGGCATCCTGCCCGACCTCAGCAGCCTGCGCGCGCCGACGGAGAAACGTACGGCAGGAGAGGAGGGACGGCATGGAACTGATCTATCACGTCATGGACACGCTCCTGCCCTTTTCGTGGACAGAGTACACCTTTATGAAAAACGCCCTCCTCGCCGTCCTCCTCATGACGCCGCTCTTCGGGCCTCTCTCGACCATGGTCGTCTCAAGCCGCATGGCGTTCTTCTCGGACCTCGCTCGGCCACGGTGCATTCACGGGCATTGCCGTCGGCGCGCTCGTCGGCATCGTCTCGCCGCTCACCGCGCTCATCATCTTCTCGATCGCCTTTGCCCTCCCTCATCACCCTACATCAAACATCGGACAGCGGCATCGGCAGACACCGTCATCGGCGTATTCTCCTCGACTGCCATTGCCGTTGGCCTCATGGTCATGAGCCGGGGCGGCGGCTTCTCGAAATTTTCTCCGCTCTTGATCGGCGACATCCTGAGCATCACGCCGTCCGACCTTGCGGGACTGCTCGCCGTCGATCTCCTCGTCGTACTGGTCTGGGCCGTCCTCTTCAACCATCTGCTCCTGCTCTCCGTCAACCCGTCACTCGCCCACAGCCGCGGCATCTCCGTCGTGCGCATCGAGGCGGCGTTTGCCGCCCTGCTCGCCGTCGTCGTCGCCGTCAGCATCCAGTGGGTCGGCATCCTCATCATCAATGCACTCCTCGTCCTGCCGGGGGCAGCCGCGCGCAACGTGGCGCGCAGCGTCAAGGAGTACCACCTCATCGCCATCCTCACCGCCCTCGTCGCGGGCATCGTCGGTCTCTTCTCCGCCTACTACCTCGGCATCGCGGCAGGCGCGGCCATCGTCGCCGCCGCCGCCCTCATCTTCTTCTCTCGCTCGCACTCCGTACACGCGTGCAGCGGTGATCTGTCATCAAATTATGCTAAAATGGGCAGGAATAAAACATATAAAGGAGGCCGTTCGGATGAAAATAACGATTGGCAGCGATCATGGGGCAGTAGAGCTGAAAGAAGAAGTCAAGATGGTGCTCCACGAATTTGAGGATGTCCGCGTCACGGACGTCGGCACCTTCGGCACGGAGTCGGTCGACTATCCCGACATCGCGGAGAAGGTCTGCGCTGACGTCGTCTCCGGCAAGGCGGATCGCGGCATCGTCCTCTGCGGCACGGGGATCGGCATCTCCATCGCGGCAAACAAAATCGACGGCATCCGCGCCGCACTCTGCGGCGACGTCTCACTCGGCGATCATGTCGCGGAAACACAACGATGCGAACGTCCTCGCCATGGGCGGACGCGTCACGGGCATCGGCCCCGCGGGCGAAATCGTACGCGCATGGGTCTGCACGGAGTTCGAGGGCGGCTGCCACGCCCGTCGCGTCGACAAGATCGCGGCGCTTGAGCAGAAGAAAGACAGCCAACAGCAAAGGGAGAGCACATGAGCATTATGGACACGCTGAAACAGGCAGACCCGCAGGTCGCGGAGGCAATTGATCACGAGCTCAACCGCCAGCGGACAAAGCTCGAACTCATCGCCTCGGAGAACATCGTCAGCCGTGCCGTCAGCTGGAGGCACAGGGCAGCGTCCTCACCAACAAATACGCCGAGGGCTACCCCGGCAAGCGCTACTACGGCGGCTGCGAGTACGTCGATGTCGCAGAGCAGCTCGCCATCGACCGTGCAAAGGAACTCTTCGGCGCGGCATGGGCGAACGTTCAGCCCCACTCGGGCGCACAGGCGAACATGGCGGTATTCTTCGCCCTCCTGCAGCCGGGCGACACCATCCTCGGCATGAACCTCACGGACGGCGGACACCTCACGCACGGCAGCCCCGTCAACATCTCCGGCACCTACTACAAGGTCATCCCTTACGGCGTCGACCGCGAGACCGAGCGCATCGACTACGACGCCCTCGAAAAACTCGCCGCCGAGCACCATCCGCGCATGATCATCGCAGGGCGCATCGGCGTACGCGCGCATCATCGACTTTGAGCGCATCGCCGCCATTGCCAAAAGCGTCAATGCCATCTTCATGGTCGACATGGCACATATTGCGGGGCTCGTCGCAGCAGGGCAGCACCCCAGCCCCGTCCCCTACGCCGACATCGTCACCACGACCACGCACAAAAACCCTGCGCGGCCTGCGCGGCGGCCTCATCCTCGGACGCGACGAAGAACTCGGGAAAAAGATCAACAAGGCCGTATTCCCGGCATCCAGGGCGGCCCTCTGATGCACGTCATCGCGGCAAAGGCAGTCGCCCTCGGCGAGGCATCAAGCCCTCGTTCAAGGAGTACGGCGCACAGGTCGTAAAGAACGCCGCCGCGCTCGCCGACGAACTCACGAAGCTCGGCTACCGCATCGTCCGGGCGGCACGGACACGCACGTCGCTCGCTGACCTCCACGAACAAGGACGTCACGGGCGAGGAAGCGCAGACCCTCCTCGACGAGGTCAACATCACATCGAACCGCAACACCATCCCGTTCGAGCCGCGCAGCCCGTTCGTCACGAGCGGCATCCGTCTCGGCTCGCCCGCACTCACCACGCGCGGCTTCCGCGAGGAGGACATGCGTGAGTCGCACGCATCATCGCGCACGTCCTCGATGCACCGACGGACGAGAGCGCCGCGCAGAGGCACGCCGCCGCGTCGATGCACTCTGCAAAAATATCCGATCTATGAACATCTCGGAGAGAACTGACCTCCCGTGGAAAGGAAACATCCCATGGCTGACACATTCCGTCCGTCCGACATACCGACACTCCACCTCGTCGATCATCCGCTCATCCAGCACAAACTGACCATCATGCGCCGCAAGGAAACGGGGAACAAAGGAAATTCCGCCGAACTGCTCTCGGAGATCGCCATGCTCGTGGTATACGAGATCACGCGCGACTTCCCCTGCGTGACGTGGAGATCGAGACCCTGTCGCACACTGCCATGCAAAAATGCTCGCGGGCAAAAACTCGGCATCGTCCCCATCCTGCGCGCAGGTCTCGGGATGCTCGACGGCATCCTGAGACCTCATCTCCCGCACGCTGTCGGACACATCGGGCTCTATCGCGACCCCGAGACCACTTGCCCCCGTCGAGTACTATGCAAAAGCTCCCGCGCGGCATCGAGGATCGCACCTCATCGTACCTGACCCCATGCTCGCCACGGGCGGCAGTGCGTCAAGCACTCACCATGCTCAAGGACAAGGGCGCGCAGCATCATCCTCATGTGCCTCGTCTCCGCTCCTGAGGGCATCCGCCGCGTCGCGGCAGACCATCCCGACGTACCGATCTACGTCGCGGCAGTGGACGACTGCCTCAGCGAGCACGGCCATCGTACGGGGCTCACGATGCGGCGACCGCATCTTGGCACCCTCGAGCTGCCCCGCATCCTAGCTGGCGTCACCATCGCGTATCGTTGACACCGCGTTCTGGGACGTTTCCATCCAATCGCCCTATTCGCTGTGCCCTGCGACTTTTTCGACGGGTCAGCAGGGGCTGCGCCGTTGTCCCCAGCCTCCCGTACGGGAGAGAGGACCTACCAGCGGTGGAGCGCCTGTAGATAGACGAAAAGCCTGTTGCATGAAGCTTTTTAGCTTCGTGCGACAGGCTTTTCTATTGTTGTCTGATTCATTAAAAAGCATGAACCGTAACATTTGTTTCTGGAATAAAGTCATGAATGTGTTAATATAAAGTATAAACTGGCGATAACTATATTAAGAGAACCTATAAGGATAACTCTGCGCGCAGACAGAAGGAAATGTGCAAAGAATGAATCAGACCAACATAAAACATGTAACGAACGCGCATCGCGTGAAAAACGATCGCTGACCGCAGGCCTTGCCGCCCTTCTGTGCCGTGAGCTGCACCTCGCGCGCACGCCGCCGAAAAGACAGCAGAGAAGACGACGAGAGTATATGGGTCGCACGCTATACATTTGACGGAGAAAACCCGTGACCGATGCGGAGCTGCAGGGACATCCTCGCGCCGCATCGCCACCATGAGGCGACGCTCGACCTTGAGGCGCAGGCGGAGAGATCACGAAGTATCTGCGGGACAAGGCTGACTGTCGCGTTTGCCTACCTCGCACCGCAGGAATTTCGCGACGGCGTCGTCACCTTTACCATCGTGCCGGGACACTATGGCGAGATCATCGTCAACAACGAGGACCTACGTGCACGATCGGGCGATCCTGCGCGAGATGGGCGTCGCACCGGGGCAGATCATCGACAAGAACGAACTCAGCCGCGGCGTCTGGCTCACCAACGACATGCAACCGCATCGAGGCAAACACCAAACTCAAGGCGGGCAGCGAGACCGGGACGACCGACCTCCATCGTCAACTGCCAGAACAAGGGACACCGCTGGGGGCTACCTGGCGTGGACAGCAGCGGCTACCGCTACACAGGACGCTACCAGTACAGCGCGTTCTTCAACTACGCGAGCCCCTTCCGCGAGGGGACATCTTCTCCATCGGCGGCGTCGCATGTCAAACGGCAAAATGTGGTCGGGCCCGTCTCCTACAGCACGCCATTCTGGCGGCAGGGCGAGCGGTTTCGCATCAGCTACGCACGATCCTTCTACTCTCGGCGGCGCATTTTCCTCCATGGATTTCGTGGGCTCGTCACAGAGCATCGGATTCAACTGGCACAGACATCTCCGCGCAGCAGCCGTGACCTCAACCTCTACGGCCCGTGCGGCTCGGACTTCAAGAGCATGGCGGCGAGCGCGCAGATGTCCTTCCGCGACCCGAAGCACGCGCGCAACTGGTGTTCGGCATCATGGGGACAACCTCGACCGCTTCCTGACGGGCGGCGCAACACCTTCTCGCTCTCCCTATGCGCGCGGCAACGTCATGATCGACGAGCCCACGCAGCGGCTCAACGACGCGGTGACGGGGCGCACGGCAGCACTTCGGCAAGTGGAACTCGACCACGCGCGGCTCCAGCACATCGACGATCGGCTTGCCCTCACCAGCTACAGCCGCCAGTGGCGGAGAAACCTCGACTCGGAGAAATTCTCCTCGGCGGGCCGAGCGGCGTACGCGCCTATCCCGCCGGTGAGGCATCGGGCGACGACGGCTGGAAATGGACGGCGGAGCTGCGGTGGAACGTACAACGACGCGAGAGGGCGATACCAACGTCTGGCAGATGATCGTCTTCGTCGATGGAGGACATGTGAGCATCTCACCATGAGGGCTATCCCGCGCATGGGATTCGCCGGACGGCCGCAGTCTGTATGGGGGCAGGCCTCGGCGTCAACTGGAGCAATGATGATAACTCGTCGCTCTGTAAACTACGCGTGGAAGCTGGCACTGAGCTCGCGGTCTCGGACAGTGACCGCAGCGGACGCTTCTGGTTTCAGGTCTATAAATTCTAAACGGTGCTCTTCCTGAGATTTCACCACTCATAGCACGCTCCTCGTTTGATCGTGATACTGTAGAGCGGCGACCTCCGCAGCCTTCCCTGTTCGACGGAGTAGACGGCACTTAATAGCCTCCCTGTTTGACGGGGAGGGGGACCGCTTGCGGTGGTGGGGCAGCGGAGAACAAGGAAGAATCAAAGAGGGCAGAGAGAGATCGACGCACGTCGGACGGTCTTTTGGGACAAAGGGGATACGACAATGAGCATCATGAACAGACACCGTCGCGGACGTCTGCGCTCGCGCCCCTGCGCAGCGGCGACAGCCTATTTTGGCAGCAGGGACATTGTTGGCGAGCACGGCAGAGCCTGCACTTGCCCTTCCGCAGGCGGACAGGTCGCCGCCGGCGACGCACGATCGCATCGAACGCGGCAGAGATGGCAGATCCATCAGAACTCGCAGAACGCCGTCATCAACTGGCAGTCCTTCAACATCGCAGCGGGCGAGCGCGTGAGCGTCCTCCAGCCGAACGCACAGGCGGCCCTCCTGAACCGTGTCTCGGCAGCAACCCGTCCGAGATCTTCGGACAGCTGCAGGCGAACGGGCGCGTCTTCCTCGTCAACCCGGCGGGCGTCTACTCGCCCCGGGCGCACAGGTCGATGCGGGCGCGATTATCGCCTCACCATGAACATCACGAACGCGGACTTCATGGCGGGACGCTACAACTTCGTCGGCACAGAGCACGACGGCAAGGTCATCAACAAGGCATCACTCGCCGCCCAGAACGGCGGGCTCATCGCCCTCCTCGGCGAGCGACGTCGTCAACGAGGGCGTCGTCGTCGCGAAGAAGCGGGCACGGCAGTCCCCGCCGCGGGCGAAGCAGGTCACACCTGACCTTTGGCGGCGACGGCAAGGTCGAGGTCGTCCCCACCAAGGCGCAGCACTGGAGCAGGCAGTCACGAACAAAGGTCTCGTCGAGGCAGACGGAGGCCTTGTCTCTTATGTCTGCGGCGACGGCGAAATGCTCACGCGCTCGGCGGTCAATCAGACGGCGTCGTCCGCTGCCTCCTCGCAGACGCACCGGGCGCAATCCGCATCAGCAGCGCGTGACGTGAACCTCGGCACGGGCAGCCTGACGGATGCGAGGCAGCATGCAGTGGGCGGCACTGATCGAGATCGGCGGCGGCTGGCGGGGCTCGGGGACGCTCGCACACGCCGCAGAACGTCATTATTGAGCACGGCGGTTTCTGCGCGCTGACGCGACGGCGGACGGCGGCGCGCGGCACGGTCGCCGTCTGGTCGGACGGCGAGAGCGCTTCGCGGGCGAGACTCACGGCGCGGCGGAGGGCGGGCGCGGGCGGCATGGTCGAGACCTCGGGCGACAAGGTCTGGATCACGGGCGAGCGTGCGCCTCCTCCGAGCGCGGCAGGCGGGCGAATGGCTGATCGACCCGGGCGACATCGAGGTCAAGACGCGCTCGCGGGCGACCGCAGGGGAGCGATGGCGGACGCAGAAGGTCACCGACACGTTGAACAACGGCACCTCCGTCGAACATCCAGACGGACAACCTCACGGGGCCGAACGACAACTCATCACCATCACGGACGCCATCCGAAGGAGACGCTCGGGCGGCGACGTGGCGTTTGCGCCTCAAGGCGACGGGCGCTCATCAACATCAACGCCGACATCACGTGGAGACGCCTGCATCGGCGGCGACGCCGACGGGCAAGCTGAGCGCTTGAGGTCACGTCCGACACGAACAAGACGGCGGGCGGCAGCGTCAGCGTGGCGAGCGGGGACGAGCATCAAGACGCTCGGCGGCAGCGTGAAGATCGGCGGCGGCCTGTGGATAACGGCGTCGGCTTCGCCAACTCCCAGAGCGCGGGCGAGGGCATCACGCTGAACGGCGTCACGATCGACACCGCGTCGACCCTGCGGGCGCGCCGGGCACGGCGGGCGGCAACGTCGAGATGGCGGGCAGCACGGACGGCGGATGCGGCGGGCGTTTTGCTCCGCCGGTTCGACGATCCGACGGGCACGGGCAAGGTCACACCATCGGCAAGTCCTCGGCAGTCACGGCACTCGGCGCAAGGGCATCAAGATCGACGGCGGATCGAGCATCACGACGCGTGCGGTCGAGCTCGCACGGACACCATCGACCCTCGCGGGACAGATCACGGGCGACAACGATCCTGCAGGCTATGCGAAGATCTGGACGCCTCGGACGGACGCGCTGATCAACTTCGGCACGGGCACGGGCGGACCTCGACCTCGCGGGCAGTACGTCTCCGGCTCGGGCAAGATCACGAACTTATGAAGAACATCGTCGGCGATGCAAGCCGAAGGCGAACATCACCGTCGGCGGCGTCACGTCGGACAGCGACCTCGAACTAAGCACGGGCGCGGCACGATGGCGGTCAGCGGTACGGTGGACGTCGCTTCGCCATGCGCTGACGCTCGCCTCGAAGGGACAGGTCGCGGGCACGGGCAAAATCACGACCGATGCGCTGCGGCTCGACGCGGCGGATGCCGAGAGTCACCTCACGGACGCGAACGCGGTCAAGAACGTCGACGGCAGGCGAAGAAACCTCACCTCAAGAACAGCGGCAACCTTGCGGTCGGCGCTGCAGACGGGTCTCGTGACGGGCGCGGGCGGCGCGGATATCGACGTCGCGGGGCGATCTCACGGTCGGCGGCACGACGCCTCTGACGGGCGGCGCGGCGCGCGCTCAAGAACGGCGCGGGCGCACTGAAGCCTCAAGGCGTCAGGCACGCTCGCCGTAGACGGCGCCCAGATCGCCCTCGACCGGTGCGCCAGACCGCCTCGGAGGCAAAGCGGCGTCTCCCTCGGCACGGGGGCGAAGGTCAGACCGCCGGCGGGAACGATCAATGTCAAGACGGATGCGCTGTCTCTCCCGGCGGGAGACCGCGTCCTTTTCGCGCGAATGGCGCGGTCACGATCGAGACGCGGACGGCGGCAGACGATGGTCAGTCGATGCGCGGCGGCGTCGCCTGCGGCGGATATCGCCATGGCGGACCTCTCCTTCATCGACTCGGGCACGGGGCACGGTACAGATCGGCAAATGACCCAGACGGGCAACATCGAGATCGGCACGACCGCCGTCAGGCGCCGCTCGCCGTCATCTCCGCGACACGGTCAAGGTCACGGCACGGTCACGAACACGGAAACTACTGGCGACTGGCGTTCACGGGAAGCAACGTGAACTTCGATGCGGGATCGTCCTTGCCGCAGGATCGGGCAAGACGACGTCACCGCCGATGCCGTGAGTCTGGATGGCACGCCCTCCGGAACGGGCGTCTTTGACATGCAGAAAAGAGACGGCTGGCAACTTCACCGTCGGCGGCACGAGCGCCTCTCGGATGGCCATCGGCAAGCTGGCGGCAGGAAACTTACAAACGTCGCCATCGGCTCGAAGGACAACGCGGGCACGGCGACGATCGGCGAGATCACGGCCTGCCGAAGTATACGAGCATCCTGACGAACGGCGCCCCGCCTTCGCCGGCACGGTGCGTGGCGCGGCGACGGACACGCTCGCCGTGCACGGCGTCGTCGGCCTGACGCAGACGGCGGCGGCGGGCTTCGAGGTCGGCAAGCTCCGCTCCTCGGCAAGGGCGACATGGTGATCGACTCGCAGCACAACAAGATCGGTGGGACATTGCCACGACCTACGGACACGGGAACGCTCACGCTGACCAACAAGACCGATAGAAGGTCACCAAGATCGAGAACCGCAACGTCGATCCCAAGAAGGACGTCGAGGGCATCGAGGCGAAGTCCACGATATCAAAGCTCCGACGCGGGCAAGAAGCTCAACGTCGAAGAGAAGATCAAGACGAAAGGACGATGCAGCTCGAAATGCTGACGACATGAACCTCGGCAGCAAGATCAACGTCGACAAGACGCTCACGCTCGAAAAGAGCGACAAGATGAGGCGGTCATGTCGGCATGTGGCCCGAACGACCGGAACGTCAACAACGCCCAGTACGGCAATATCAAGATCGGCATACGGCGAGCGGCGACATCTAGGTCGAGGACACGACGCTCAAAGAATCCGTCGCACGCTTCGAGGACGACCAGGTGTCAGTGCCGCCTCGCAGAAGGAACAGCAGACAAAGGCGGGCGCGGACGGCAGAGTCCGACGCCGAAGATCACGGCGCAGACGGCGGGGCTGCGAATGCGGGCGATACCATCGCGTCCGAGCACGACCTCAGCCTCTGACGGCATCGACCCTCAACTCCAGCAAGGTCAAAGGCGCCGAGCGGAAATCAGGTCGGCAATGTCCCCGAGTGGAACATCGTGTCAGTGACAATGCTTCTGATACAGCAGTGGGAAGATTTCCGCATTTCCTGCAAAAGCCACGTTAACGACACGCTTGAACATTTCGAAGTTATTGCAGGCGATCAGCGTGTACTTCTATGGAGGAATTACCGGTTAAAGTCCCTCATCGCTGGCGGGCAAAGATTGTCGTGGTAAGATAATGTATCTCTGTACAGGGGATGGCACAAGTTCGTTATCAGGTACGGGTGTCAACTCGTCCTGGTGTTGCAAACAACGACCAATATCGCAATGGCAGGTTCGGTAGAATCCGGAAAAAGCGTTGCGCTCGACGACGCAAAAGCTGCCTCAATGTTGACAAGACGTTACACTGAAGAATAACACACGCCTGTTGCAGCAAAAGACGAGTAAAGCAGATTTAAAAGGGATGGAACAAATGCAGATATTTGTCGTTTTACTCTTTGTGGCAATAACATACGTAACTTCC
>BNJU01003594.1_pt1 | contig 48824 bp, 75 predicted proteins | sample 8539281 | NCBI WGS metagenome assembly BNJU01 (sample SAMD00202456, study PRJDB9452) | human saliva metagenome | isolation source: human saliva | place: Japan | reverse complement strand
GGAAGTTACGTATTGCTGGGCTGGACTGGGCGTAGGGCGTGGTTTCCGGTAAACAAATCGTCCGTGCGTGCAAATCACCATAAGACTTCGTCGGTGGAAATATGGTGAAAACGGAAAGCTTCGCGTTTTTCAGACGACATTTTTGTTGCCAATAGGCACGCGCAGCTTCAAGCAGATTGAACGTGCCGACGATGTTGGTTTGGATACAACTCGCCTGCTGAATCGATAGAGCGGTCATGGGACTTTCCGCCGCCAAGGCGCATCACGGCATCGGGCTGGTGTTGTGCAAACACGCGGTCAAGTCTCCGGCACGATCGCAATGTCCACTTGCTCCAGCGTAACGGGGACTGCCATGGCCACGTCAGCGACTGAGATTGCTCGCGTGTTAATTTGTCGAGATTGATGATTTCGGAATCTGGTATTTTTGGATGATGTGGCGGACAACTGCCGAGCCGATAAAGCCCGCACCGCCGTAAATAAGGATCATGGGATGGGTCTGAGATACAGTACAGCTTTTGAATTATAACTGTATACATATACATGTAGTATGGAGGGAATTTAACATCATGGTATTTTTCTTGCCGTTTAGTGAAATTTATGCCATTCATCTTAACAAATATATTTGTCATTATGGTTATGGTCATATTCTCGGCGTTCATCATAAATTCATCCTAGTGTTATCATGACTGCCCGCCAATCCTACCACACTCACCTTCGCCCGGTTCTCCCATCACCTCCGTCAAATCCTTCACCGCCTCCCGAAGCCGCCAACACCGCCTACCGCGTCGAAATCACCGCCACCTCCGCCGATTCCTCACTGCCGCTGTCCTCCTACTCAATCCAGCGCGCAGCGTTTGAAATCCGTCCGCAGGAGGTCGTATTGTCCGAAGTCGCCGCCGCCTTTTCAGCCGGTTCGGACGACGCCCGGCGAAGCAATGGCAGGGCATTATCACCTCATGCGAGAAGCTGTCCGTATCAAGCGATGAAACCGTTTACCGCTTTGTCTTTAGAGCCGCGCTTCGCGGCTTTTAAAACATTTCAAATCCTCCCGACTGTTTCAAAACCAAACCGTCCCCGACATCGTTGCCGCCGTCTTCAAACACCACGGCTTCTCCGGTGTCGACTCACCGCTTCCAAAAAGCCGCAGCCACACCGTCCGCGAATATGTGACCCAGCATCTCGAAAGCGACTTTTCGCCTTTTATCAACCGTCTGTGTGAGGAAGAAGGCATCGGTATGCCTTCGAACAGCGCGAACAACATGGCGACGTGGCTCGCTCTGCGGCGACAGTTCCGAACACTACTTCCGCGACCAAAGCTCGCCCGTTTCTACCGACCCATGCCGGACTGGAAAGCGTCGGTACCGAAGCACTCGTTCAACTCAGCAGCATCCGCCACAACCCCCATCGTCGAAGGCATACGCAGTGCCGATTCACAACTACCGCACCGCCGATACCGACCTCTTTGCCGAAACCGACAACAAACAGTCTGAAGAGTCGATCGACAATACCGTCTCTACTGGGCAAACAGCAAAACTGGGGTTTTCATCCCAAAACCCCGACGAAGCCAAAGTCCAGACGACCCTGTTGAACGAAGCCGTCCTCTGCCGCCAAAACTGTCGCCAACGGCAGCGGCAACGTCGTCTCCATGGCACCGATGAAAGTGTTCCAAACCGATACCGCCTTCCCCGAAGCACCCGACGGCTGGCTGGTACTCGGTATGGAACACAGCAGCAGCCGCGATACCGCCTACACCCATACCTTTACCGCCGTTCCCGCCCAACCGCCTTCCGCCCCGAACGCACCACCCGCGCCCCCATATCGCCGGCACACTGCCCGCACGGGTGACCGCGGCAGAGAACTGCACCTACGCCTACATCGACGACATGGGCGCTACCGCGTCAAACTGCCGTTTGACCTGGACGAATGATCCCGGCGGAGAAAGCCGTCCCGTCCGACTCGCCAAACCCTATGCCGGTCCCGAATACGGCATCCACTTCCCCGCACGAAGGCACCGAAGTCATGCTGTCCTTCGTCCAAGGCAACCCCGACCGCCCGTACATCTCCGGCGTCATGCACGACAGCGCCCATCCGACCACATTCTCGCCGATTGGAAATACGAGGAACGTCATCCGTACCTGGGCGAACAACAAACTCAGGATGAAGACCAAAAAGGCCAGAACACATCAAACCTGCTACCGACTACCAAAATCCCTAACTCAACCTCGGCCACATCGTCGACAGCGGTGGGAGAAACGCGGGGAGATCGGCGAAGGCTTCGAACTCAGAACCGACGGCTGGGGCGCCGTACGGGCGGGTAAAGGCATACTCGTCAGCGCACAAAAACCAAGACGCCAACGGCAAAGTGCGGATATGGACGATGCCATCGCCCAACTCGAACAGGCTCTTTCCCTCGCCAAAAGCCTGAACAAAGCCGCCCAAACCGCCAACAACCACCACACCGATGAAGAAACCCAAAGGGGTCGTCTGAAAGACGCCCTCAAAGACCTGAAAGAGGCCGGGTTTGATCCAAACCGCCCCCGCCGGCATCGCTACCGCAACCCAGCAGCCAACCGCACACCGCCAATGAAAACATCCACCTGTCATCGGCAACCATACCGACATTACCGCTCGGACAAAGCCTGACCGCCCATGCGTAGAAAGCCTCAACCTGTTTGCGCAAAGCAGCGGCATCAAGGTGCAGGCCAATCAGGGCAAAGTGGAAGTGCAGGCACAGAATGATGAGTTGCAGCTGAATGCGTTGAAGGATGCGGTGCTGACCAGCAGTGCGGGCAGAGTAAATATTGCAGCGCAAGAGGAAGTTTTTAATTACCTGTAAAGGCGCATACATCAAATTCTCGAATGGAGAAAATTGAGATTGGCAGTCCGAAGCTGGTTAGGGTGAAGGCGCCGTTGGAGGTGACGGGGCCTGCTAGTATGAATTACAACCATCCATCATGGCCGAAAACAATACCCAAAAATTCCTTTGAAATTGAAGGTGGGACAATCGGCTCATGGGGGCGGAGGTTTTGCCGGTATGCCTTATGTTTTATTTGCGGACAGTGTAGAAAAATGAAAGGGATACCAATGCGAAGGGTGAGTTGGAAATAGAACATGAATTGACTACAGGTAAGTATAAAGGTAGAGCTTGCCAATGGCCGGGTATTCCATTTGCCAGTTGTCAAGAAATGTGAAGGAAAAAGATAAATACACCAGCAAAGGTTTCTTCCCGGGAGGTACAAATCCGGAAGTTGAAGAATACGCCAAATTAGTTCAAGGAATTTTTACGGATAATAACGATGCCAAATGATCCAAAACACAAAGTAAAGTCTAAGCTTCAAGAATGGCCAAATGCCGATTACTCATCTATAGTAGCCGAAAGCTGGTTTGTCGGTAAAGGAGGAATAAAATGTACCTTCTGCCGAGCAAGCACTCTTTTCGCTGGTAAACGGAGAAGTCGCATTCGGCGAGCTGCATGACTCGATCGAAAAAGCAAAAAGTGTAGAGATAGTCTGCTGGGGTTTCCAACCTTCCATGTATTTTAAAAGGGGGTGAATTTGGCAGGGTGCGCCTATTGGCGAGTTGCTGATGGAAAAAGTTCATACAGAACAATGTAGATGTCAAAATACTATGTTGGCAGACAAACCTTTTGCAACAGAAAAAATTTCTTGAAGACAATACACCAGCAGAAGTACTTTTATTGTTCATGCATGAATACTATGTATGAACATTTCTTAGACTTTATACTGGAACCTGACAACATTTATAGCCATTTTGAGAAATTGGAAAAAGAAAAATTTCTAGAGCCTAAAGTTGCCATGCATAAAATGGGTTCTAGAGAGAGGCTAAATTTTATCGTGGAAAAACGCACGTCATTCCGTAGAACAAAGGCGTTTTTGACTGGGCATGGTACGATGCCGTGGAAGGTTACAATACCATTACAAGCGATGAAGAATTTCACAAAACCATGGAGGAATTTCAAAGTCTGCATGATGAATTCCACAGTCTGGGGATGGGGGCTGTCGGATTTGTCTTGAGGGTTAAAAAGAGCGTTTAGTGCCGGAATAGACGAATTTAAGGGAATTCTTTGATACCCATTTATTACCAGATTGGATTAAGGAATTGAGAGATGGATGGCGGAATATGCGTTTTGGCATTAGAGAGAAATCCATTTCCGTTTGATGAATTATGTGCATACTGCCGCCCAAGGATTATATAGGAGGAATATAGGGATGGAGTAGTTAAAACCGCTATTGGTGTTGTGTCCAAGGTTACAGGCCTTAACAGTAACGGTCCGGTAAACGATGTTGATGACTTGCGTATTGCCTTATTTGATAAGTTGTTTGCAAAAGTAAAGAAGAAGTTAAGGGAACAGAACCGGTCCACCTAATCGATCAAGTTAAGGGGAGTGTCACAAGTCGTCTAGAGAAATTGGGCGGATTAAAAGACGACCTAGAAAGTATTTGGGATTTATTTTTAATTTCAATTTATTCCAATTACGTCAATTGTATGAATTACTATTTCTTATTGCGAAACGAAAAGAAATATCCTAATACAATGGCTTTTTATGCGTCTGCGCAACCAAGAGGATTATAAAAATCGGAAGCAAAAAGTCTCTTTTTCTTCCTCGAGAAATCAATCCCGCAATTTTCCCGAAAGATTTCCCCTTTGAGAGATAAAGGACTGTCCGCTTTAACTAAAGATGTATTGGAGATTTACACCAACCCATCATCAAAAAGCGTCATGATTGACTATACCGATCCAAAAATCGGCAGTTGGTTTTGTGATGGGGCATAATATGCTTGACCGTTATTGGGATACTAGTGACCACTATGCTTTGCCGGATGAGTATAAAACCTATACAACGAGCAGAAAAGGTCCAGGAGAAGTCGTAGAGCTGGAAAAAGTTAGAAGATAGAAGAAAGTCAAATGCGACGTGATCCAAGCGCAGGTGCATTTTTTGGTACGCCGCGTCAGGATATCTCCTGTAAGTTGACAGGGAAAAGTGTTGTACGACATTGATGCCAATTTTGTTCAAGGTTGGAATAAAAGCAATCGAAGACAACGGTTATTACCAAAACCGGATGGATAAAATAGAGCTAGTTGAACGTGAAGCGTGAACAGTTCAGGGCCCCAAAACGTTGAAAAAGACGATCTGCAAACAGAGTTGCTATATGCTCAAGTTCTGCGTACAGCCCGAATATCAGGAAGAAAACATACTGGCTTTATATAATCAAAATTTCAAAATGGCGACTTCCTATATCTATTTTGAAAACCAGTATTTCCGCTTCTCCATTTGCTGAGGCATTACGCGATAGCTGTAAAGAGCGTAAAAACTTTGCCGAACGTTTTGGGATTGATGCTTGGGATGCAGCCTCTTTGTGTCTTTTGTGGTTACCAATTCTTCTAAAGAAGGGTTAGGACCGGAATGATCAATACTGAACGTATGCTTTGCAAGTTTGGGGCGTCGTGATGTTATGCCTACTGTCGCGCGTGAACGTATTTTTGGAGCAGGCAGGGTATGGCAATGCAATACAACGCATGTTCCCCAATCTTTCCGCAGACAGTATTTGGCGCAAAATCCTACCTGATTTTAGTTTTTACCGCTCCGCCGTTTGAAAACCTATTGAAGGTCTGAACGATAGGGAAGTCAGAGAGGGAGCTGGCGAGAAAGTCAAAAAGACAAAAATACTGAAGAGCTCATAAAATTTTGAAGGAAGATTTGGAAAAAAGAAGGTATCAAGGTGCATATTTGTACATTGGTTGCCGAAGACTAGGGAAGAAATTTATATCCATTCCAAACTTTTGCTCAATCAACGATACCTTCGCTACGCTCGGTTCTGCCAATATCAATACACGCAGTATGCAGATAGACAGTGAATTAAATGGATGTCGAAAAGTCACGGCTTCACACAAGATAAGGCATGAAACTTGGGGGATGGCATACGAATGGTAATGAAGAGATGAATCCAGGGTGCAGCTGGTAGATCCAAATATCTCTGGAAAACATTTTTATCTTTGGGCTGAAGTGTTGGATCAAAATAGTCAGCAAAAGAAACTAAACAAAAACGATTAATGCCATTAGAATTTGATTTAACTAATAAAAACCGAGTGTACACCCAAGATTTGGACTAGGAAAATGATATGAAAATCAAAAATCTTATCCACTATATTAATCAGCATCCCATTACTGACTGCATGTGATATAGGTAGAGAACCAGCTCAAGGTTGCACTGATGTCGTTAAAAATCCCCAAACAGAAACAGGAAAACAAGTTATGGGCTCATATTCCTCTAAACTTAAGAACTTAGAATTTACCTGCGTCAAAGAACAGTTTCCTCTTTGCCACAGGAAGCAGATCAACTATACCGTTATGCCCTTTACCACGATTTTAAAAACCGTTGGTTACCCAAGCCGGGTGTACTTTGAACGTTATTCTGCCGTATTGCCGTATTGCCGCTGCCAACGGACATTGGGCAGGCAAACCCGACTTTGCAGGAAATCTTGCTGAAGAGCAAAGACATCAATATCGAAACCCGCGAACGTCGTGGCGAGGGTATTTATTGGAACGAGAAGCCAATGAAATCCACCCGCCAGTGCACATTATTGGTGGTCGCTTTATCATTGATGTCGGTTGCGGTCCCAAACATGGTGCAGACGATTCACTTATTTATCTGCGTGAAAAGCCGCAGATTTGGGGAATGCCAGCGCAATCTGCAGTAGCTGAGCTGTTAATGAAGATACAGGACTGATCTGTCATACCTTTAGATTAGGGGAGCTACAACAAAATGCGGACTTGATGCTGCAAATCAAGACCGTCCTGATGGAATGGCTGAAGAATGATGGCTGCTTTTGGAATAATGCAAAAGACTATGGAACTGGCAGTGACTTTTTATCATCAATCGATAAAGGCGGGAGAAAGTTCGAGTGCATTGGTATTATCCCTGAGCTTTTGCTACTAATGATGCTAAAGGTAACATAAATCTTGGGGAATGGTAGAGGATGAGGAACGATCTAGGCGTTATGATGCAATAAGAGATTTCCTATGAAAAACGCTCACCTAAAACCCGAACTCAACGTTCGCGACCTAGATGATATCGTTCCGCTGCCCCGGCAAACTGCCGAGCTGGGACGGTAAAAATTGCCATCCAACGTTTTAAAGAAGGACCTGCTCCGGCAAAACCATCCGATGAACTGCGCAGATTGGCACAGCAGGCGATTGGATCCGAATACTGGGCTGCCGAAGTAACAAAATAGGCTGACAGGATAAAAGCCTGAAAGGTCGTCTGAAACATGATTTTCAATAGTTGAGTTTCAAACCCTGTTGAAACCGTACTTTCAGACGACCTTCATCTAAACACCAACTTTGGGATTGTTTCCTATTCGACTTGAACCAAATACATACGATTTCAATAAAAACAATGAAAACACAATATACCGTCACTTTTATCTCACTATATTGGTGAGTATGCCATTGCTTACCGCATGCGATGTCGGTAGGAACTCGGTAAAGTCTGCTGATGGATATTGTCGGAAATCCCAAACAGACGTGGGCGCAAGTTTTGGGATTCATCTTCTCACAAACATTCCAAACTCAAGAACTTAGAATTTCACCTGTGTCAAAGAACAGTTTTCTTTGCCACAGGAAGCGAGATCAACTATATCGCTACGCCCTTTACCACGATTTTTAAAACCGTTGGCTGCCTAAACCGGGCGTACTTGACCGTTATCGCCGTATTGCCGTATTGCCGCCAGCTAACGGACATTGGCAGGCAAACCTGACCTGCAGGAAATCTTGCTGAAAAGCAAAAGACATCAATATCGAAACCCGCGAACGTCGTGGCGAGGGTATTTATTGAACTGAGAAGCTAATGAAAACCCTACCCGCCAGTGCAATATTATTGGTGGTCACTTTTATATTGATGTCGGTTATGGTCCCAAACATGGTGCAGACGATTCGCTTTATTTATCTGCGCAAAGCTGCGGATTTGGGTAATGCCAGGCGCAATATGAGTGGTGAGCTGTTAATGAAGATACAGGATGATTCAAGTCATTCCTTTCGATTAGGTTAACAAATAGAATGCAAACTTGTGCTGCAAATCAAGACCGTCCTGATGGAATGGCTGGAAGGATGATGGCAGCTACATTTGACAATGCAAAGACTGTGGAACTGCCGTGAATTTTTATCATCAAGCGATAAAAAGCAGGTGAAACCTCTAGTGCTTATGTATTATCTCGAGTTTTACTACTCAATGATCCTCAAAGTGACTTTTAGCAATTGGGCGTTGGAGAGGATCAAGAACGTTCTAGGCGTTATTACCAATTAACAACTTTCATCGAAAAGTGGTCATCTCAAACCCGAGCTCAACGTTCACGATCAGACGAAATTGTCCCGTTGCCCGGCAAAACTGCCGAGTTGGGACGGTAAAATCGCCATCCAACGTTTTGTAGAAGGTCCTGCTCCGGCAAAACCATCCGATGAATTGGTGCGCAGATTGGCACAGCAGGCAGGATTGGATCCGAATACCGGGCTGCGCGCAACAAAATAGGCTGACAGGGATAAAAGCCTGAAGGTCGTCTGAAACATGATTTTCAATAGTTGAGTTTCAAACTTGTTGAAACCGTAGCCTCAGACGACCTTCATCTAAACACCAACTTTGGGATTGTTTCCATTCGACTTTGAACCAAATACATACTGATTTCAATAAAAACAATGAAAACAAAAATATACCGTCACTTTTATCTACTATATTGGTGAGTATGCTATTGCTTACCGCATGCGATGTCGGTAGGGAACTGGCAAGGTCTGCGATGGATATTGTCAGAAATCCTCAAACAGACGTGGGCAAGCAAGTTTTGGGTTCATCTTCATCAAACGTTCCAAACTCAAGAACTTAGAATTTACCTGTGTCAAAGAACAGTTCTCGTCATTGCCACAGGAAGCTGATCAGTTATACCGCTATGCCTCACCACGATTTTAAAAACCGTTGGCTGCCTAAACCAGGTGTACTTGACCGTTATCTGCCGTATTATCGTATTGTTGCCGCCAACGGACATTGGCAGGCAAACCTGACCTTGCAGGAAATCTTGCTGAAAGAGCAAAAGACATCATATCTGGAAAACCCGCGAACGTCGGGGTGAAGGTATTTACTGAACGAAAAGCTGATGAAAATCCTGCCCGCCAGCGCACATTATTGGTGGTCGCTATATTGATGTCGGTTACGGACCCAAACATGGTGCGGACGATTCGCTTATTTATCTGCGTAAAGCTGCGGATTTGGGTAATGCCAAGGCACAGTATGAAGTACGTGAACTAATTATCAAATAGAAGATGATGCGAGTTATCATTACTAGATTGAAGATACGTAATACACTGCAGGATATGTGCTACCCAGCAGGTTTTCCTAATGCAGATGCGGCACAGATGGCAGCAGCATCATATAGGGAACAAAACAATATGATAAATCTTTTAGTTTCTATTCTCACCAAGGAATTAAAAGCAGGTAAAAGATTCTTCTGCACAATATTATTGAGTGATGTTTTTACGTAAAGAGTCCCTAGATAGCCGTTATAAACCAGCGGAGATTCCTGAGGATAAAGAGCGTTCGCGCCGATATGGAAATCATTTTCGACTATCTAACCCGCCGAGCACATCTCAAACCCGAACTCAACGTTCACGACCCAGATGAAATTGTCCTGCTGCCCCCGGCAAAACTGCCGAGCTGGGACGAAAATCGCCATCCAACGTTTTGAAGAAGGTCCTGCCCGGCAAAACCATCCGATGAACTGGTGCGCAGATTGACACAGCAGGCAGGATTGATCCGAATACCGGGCTGCCGAAGTAAAGAAACCAAGGCGTGTTAGTGCGTAGTTTGACCGTCGTTCAAAGGTCGTCTGAAAGCGCTACTTGATGAAATGAAAAATACTCAAATGCTTTTCAGACGACCTTGCGTCACAAAACAGCCATACTGCAATTGGCTTTATAGAGAATGACTGTAAACGGCCATGACGTTGTACCGCTCTAAATTTTGTTAAACCACTACAATAAAAACATGATGAAGCACACACCTATACCTTTTGCGAGCGTCAGGAAAATCATCTGACGTGAGCGCGAGTTGGCTAAATATGCCAATACTTATGGATAGTTTGTTTTTGCATTCCTTTTACCAAACAAGGAATCGGCGTTGATGCCATATTGTCGCTGATTCCTTTTTGTCGGGGATATTGCGGGCTTTTTGACGATGAAGGCTGCATGGGGCGGGAGTTGGCGTGCCGGATCATAAAATGCGTCCTGCCGTATATCTTGCTTTTGCGGATATGTTGCTCGGCATGATTCCTGTCGTCGGTACGCTTATCGATATTTTCTTGCAGCCGAGCCGCCGTACTTTGAAAGTCATCAATGAGTATGTGCGCAGCGAGTATGGGTGTGGATTCTCGATCTGCATTTGAGCGACCGTTTATGCACGCGGCTTTGGAGAAGAAACAGCAGCAATCAGATTTTTGGCGCAAACCTGTTTCGGCTTGGCTTTATCTCGCATATACCTGATTTTTCGGTTTGATTTGTGCTGGTGTTGATGGGTTGGATAACGGTTGCAGTAAGCAAATGGGTGTGGAGCGGTATGACTTATCTGTTTCACGCTGTTGCTGGTTGGTTTTGAGCGGATAGATAATTTATCGTGAACGGCTTTCAACCGGTATGGTGTTGCCTGATCTGAACTCAAAATGTGTTTTGATATAGTGGATTAACTTTAAAACCAGTACGGCGTTGCCTCGCCTTAGCTCAAAGAGAACGATTCTCAAGGTGCTGAAGCACCAAGTGAATCGGTTCCGTACTATCTGTACTCGTCTGCGGCTTCGTCGCCTTGTCCTGATTTAAAGTTAATCCACTATAATTGGAAAAGGTCGTCTGAAAAATCGATATTTGATTTTTCAGACGACCTTTGTAAAGTGCAAACGGTTGTAGAAAAATGGGATGGAGGGCGTGCGAGAAATTTTGGATCTAACCAAAAACGGAATACTAAATAAAACACCAAAATCAATACGCCCGCCCATACGATAACCATGAATCTGGCGACAGCCCGACCGAGTCGGTAAACGGGTTTTTGTGTTCGTCTTCCAAAAGCGGATTAGGGCGTTGCGTTGTTCTTCGGACATGGTCATCTCTGTTGTGAATGGGTGGCAAAAAGCGTGAGGGTACGCCGATGGACAGGAAGATTCAAGCAGGGCGGTTTAATCTTTCCCGTATTCAAAAACATCGTCTCCGTCCCAACTGCTTTTGAGCGCGGCGTGGATGGTGTCCATATCGAATCCGCGATAGGCGAGGAAGCGCGCGCGTTTTTGCTTGTCTTTCAAATCGGCGGCGGGCTGTTTGAATTTTTGTGCAGCACGGCGACTGCGGTTTGCAGTTCGCTCGCTTTGTCGGGCATGAATTCGCGGCTGACGGTTTCGTCTATGCCTTGCTGCGCCAATGCCTGTTTCAGACGCAGGAACCGTGTTGGCGGCTTTTGCTGTGGATGTAGGCTTCGGCGTAGCGTTGGTCGGATTGCCAGTTGCGTCCGGCAAATTCATCCAACACGTTTTTCCAATTCTTCTTCGCTTTCGGCATACGGGGCGAGCTTGCGCTAAGTCCGACGCGGCTGATTTCCGTCGGGAAAGCACGTCCATCGCGCGGGCGCGCAGGGATTTTTGGCTTCCTGCAGAGGTCGTCTGAAAAGGTCGATTCGTAGGTCAGATTCTTGAATCTGACTTGCGGGTTCGGATAGAGGGGAAATAAGGAACTTTCATTCCGTCATTCTCTTTGTTCGATAATGACGAATCTTTTTATTTCCACGGTCTCATTTTTCAGACGACCTTGAAGCGGGATAAAGGTCGTCTGAAAACAAGGATACTGATTACTCGTCGTCTTCGCTTTTTTTCGGTCGCAGGTTTTCGTAGATTTCGGGCAGCGAACCGATAATCCAATCGGGCTTGGTCGCCTTGTCTTGCGACAATAAAGTCATGTCGCCGTAGCCAAAGGTGACGCCGACGCTGAGGCAGCCTGCGGCTTTGGCGGCGATGATGTCGTTGCGGGAGTCGCCGACCATGATCATGTTGGCGGGATCAATGCCCAAGACTTCGGCGGCGTGTGCAGCGGCAGCGGGCTGCGTTTTTTGGGTAGTTGTCGTCGCCGAGAATCAGGCTGAAGTAGTCGGCGAGTCCGAGCTGTTTTTAAGAGTTCGGCGGCGAGGATTTCGTTTTTATTGGTGATGACCACCAGCGGGATGCCCAGTGATTTGAGCAATGCCAGTCCGGCTTCGGTTTCGGGGGTAGGGCGGGTAAAGTCGCTCAGTGGTCGCGGTAGTATTTCGCGTAGAACACGAAACCTTTTTCCCATAAATCGGGCGCGGCTTCTTGGTCGCGGTCGTTGGTGATGACGCGGTGGACGAGTTTGCCGATGCCGTCGCCGACGTAGCTTTTACCGTTTTGCGGGCAGCGGCTCCATGCCGAGATATTCGCGCATGGCTTCGGCTGCGGCGGCAAGGTCGGGACGGAATCGCATAATGCGCCGTCCAAATCAAAGGCGGCAGCTTGGACGTGTTCGATGGCGGCGGTCATGATGTGTTTTGCTCGTGAATGACAGGGACGCGTATTTTAACATTGATTCGGCGGGCAGGCTTGGAAGCTGCTGATGCCGGTTTGGTATTCGGTTTGCAGCGGGTGGTTTTTATTTTATTGGGATACGGTAGGCTAAGAGTGATGAAATAGAGTTACAGATTAAATATTCCAATCAATTAATTTAGAAATTTTACAAGAAAAATACTTGCCTAAAATTTTTATTTTCATGGATAATCCGATTCGTTAGCTGGTTCGAGTAGTCAGTTAATAGTTTCTCCTCTATTTCTCCTTTAGACTTGGCACACATTCAGTTGAATGTGTGCATGTTTGTGGGTTTTGTAGGAGATACTGGATTTGATGGGGAAGGGATGGGGTTGAAGCTGTCAAGGCATCTTGGTTGATAGTGTTTCTATCGTGGGCAAAGGTAGCTTTTGAAAAAGGTCGTCTGAACGTTATAAACTTTCAGACGACCTTTTTAATGTAGTCAAATCACTCAAATCTAACACTGCCGTTTCTTTGACCTCTTCCATAACGACATAGCTGCGGCTTTCGCCGCCGCAGGCAGGTGCAGCAGGATATTGCCCAACATATCCCGATAAGCCGCCATATTGGGCAGGCGGACTTGATCAGATAATCGTATTCGCCGGATACGAGGTGGCATTCCAAAATTTGCGGAATCCGCATGATTTCACGACGGAAATCTTCAAAAATATTGCCCGATTTGAACGTCAGCTTCAGCTCGACAAAGACCAGCAGGCTTTTGCCCGAGTTGAGTGCGGGTTGAGGCGGCATGATAGCCGGTAATGAAATTGTCGCGCTCAAGGCGGCGGACGCGTTCGGTAACCGGAGTGGTGGATAATCCGACTTTTTCTGCCAACTCCGTCATCGGGTGTGCGGGCATTTTGCTGAAGGATTTTCAGGATTTTTCAAGTCGGTTTTGTCTCAATTCTTTCATCGCGGAGTTTCTTTCAACTGAGCTGAAACGCATCATTTAGGTAGATAGATAAAAAACGCAGGGCAGGGCAGCGCAAAGCCGCCCTTGTTTTAAGTTGACCCACTATAGCTTTTAAAGCGACTGAAAAGAAAGTCAGTCAGCGGGCAATGGCATTGCGCTTTTGCGGCATCGGGTCAAACAGGTCGTCTGAAAACGGTTTTGTCCGTAGTCGTAGTATCTTAATAGGCGGGAAAACAAGGAAGGGCGGATTCTAATGGAGGAATGCCTCTTCCGCAATGTGAGTCACTGAATCTAAAAAGAAAAGGTCGTCTGAAACGGGATAGGCGGTAATACAGTGCAGGTTAGTTTCAGTTAAAAATACCGCCTGTTCCAGATAGCATTCCGCCACAATCGCGCGACACCGATAAGGCGGCTCAAGGAGGGCTATGCCCGTAGATTCTTTTTCACCTCTTAATGCTCACACGGGATTTTGCGCCGGACTGATGGACGCGGCGGTCGGCGGCGGCGGATTGTTGCAAATCCCCGGACTGTTCAACTTGCTGCCAACTTCCACGCCTGTGGCTTCGGTGATGGGCGTGAATAAGTTTGCCTCATGCTGCGGGACGGTTACTGCCACGGGGCAATATCTGCGCAGAATCCCCGTGCCGTGGAAAATGCTGCTGCCCGCCGCCGTACTGGCGTTTGCCGCTTCCTATCTGGGCGCGAAAGCCGTGGTCTTTTTCCCGTGCAATACATGAAACCGGCGATGCTGGTCATCATGATTGCCATGTGTGTTTATACCTTTATCAAAAAGATTTGGGGACAAACGGTGCGCACTGAAAAGCTGACGCGCCGCGAAACCCTATGGGGCTTGTTTTTCGGCGCATTAATCGGCTTTTACGATGGCATTTTCGGACCGGGGACGGGCAGCCTTTTGGCTTTCGTGTTCGTCCGTTTTTACGGCTACGATTTTTTGATAGCAAACGCATCGGGCAAAGTCATCAACTCGACCACCAATCTCGCCGCGCTGACATTTTTCATCCCGCAAGGACACGTCGTTTGGGCGTGGGCAATCCCGCTTGCGCTGGCGAATTTGTGCGGCGGCGTGGTCGGCGCGAAATTGGCGATACGCGGCGGCACCCAGTTTCTGCGTTACGGATTTGCGGTGTTGCTGTGTGCCCTGACCAGTAGGCAAATTCGCTAGGACGGATTCGATAACAGAAGGTGTCGTGCGTAGGATTCGCCCGCCGAAAGCGTTTCAGATGACCTTGTATGCTAAAATCCGTCATCTTTCAGAAAATGACCGATAGAGGGAAACATGGCAGGCAACACTTTCGGACAACTCTTCACCGTTACCACCTTCGGCGAAAGCCACGGCGCAGGTTTGGGCTGCATCATCGACGGCTGCCCGCCCGGACTGGCATTGGCCGAATCAGACATCCAGCCGATCTCGACCGGCGCAAACCCGGCACCAGCCGCCCGTTACCCAACGCCGCGAAGCCGACCAAGTCGAAATCCTCTCCGGCGTCTTCGAAGCCAAAAACCACCGGCACCCCATCGCCCTCTTAATCCGCAATACCGACCAACGCAGCAAAGACTACGGTAACATCGCCACCAGCTTCCGCCCCGGCCACGCCGACTATACCTATTGGCACAAATACGGCACGCGCGACTACCGCGGCGGCGGCAGAAGCTCGCCTGCGAAACCGCCGCCCGCGTTGCCGCAGGAGCCGTTGCCAAAAATGGCTGAAAGAAAAATTCGGCACAGAAATCACCGCCTACGTGTACCCTAAGTCGGCGAAAAAGAAATTCAGTTTGAAGGTTACGAGACACATTTCCCAAAATCCTTCTTCGCCGCCAACCAAAGCCAAAGTCGCCGAGCTGGAAAGACTATGGACAGCGTGCGCAAATCGTTGGATTCCGTCGGCGCGAAACTCGCATATCGAAGCGGCTAACGTCCCTGTCGGCTTGGGCGAGCCTGCTTCGACCGCCTCGATGCCGAAATCGCCTACGCCATGATGGGCATCAACGCCGTCAAAGGCGTGGAAATCGGCGCAGGCTTCGCAGCATCGTCCAGCGCGGCAGCGAACACGGCGACGAACTCACCCCGCAAGGCTTCCTGTCTAACCACTCAGGCGGCATCCTCGGCGGCATCAGCACCGGGCAAGACATCCACGTCAACATCGCCATCAAACCCACCAGCCCATCGCCACACCGCGCCGCAGCATCGACATCAACGGCAATCCTGTCGAACTCGCCACCCACGGCAGACACGACCCCTGCGTCGGTCTGCGCGCCGCCCCATCGCCGAAGCCACGCTCGCGCTCGTGCTTATCGACCACGCCCTGCGCCATCGCGCACAAAATGCCGACGTAGTTGTCGATACGCCCGATATTGCCAAATAGTCGGATAAAATTGAAAAGAGGTCGTCTGAAAAACAAACACGACGGATTGTGCCGGAACATTTTCAGACGACCTTTCTAACGCCCTATTGAGATAAGTGTGCCGGCTTGTCCGCAACAAACATTTACAATCGAACATCTGCACGTAGCCAAAACATAGGCTTTTATACTGTAATCACCGCCATTACTGCGCCATGGCGAAACGCACGGCTTTTATTTTTAGAGGAATACAAACGACATGACACAAGAAACCGCTTGGGGCGCAGCTTGAAATCCGCCGTCCAAAACCATGAGCAAGAAAAACAGACCGACATGATTGCCGACCACATCTACGGCAAATACGACGTCTTCAAACGATTCAAACCGCTGGCGTCGGCATCGACCATTCCTGTTGCCGCGCTGCTCAATACGACCCTGCCCTGATCGCCCGCGTCCTCGCCAACCATTGCCGCCGCCCCGCTACCTCAAAGCCTTGGCGCGCGGTGGAAAAACGTTTTGATTTGAACAACCGCTTCAAAGGCGAAGTCAGCGCGGAAGAACAAGCCATCGCTCAACAGCATCCGTTTGTCCAGCAGGCTTTGGCAGAACAAGCCGAGCGCCAAGCGGCCAAACAGGCAGCGCAAGCTGAGGCAGATAGCTGAACAAGCGGCGCAGCCGCCGAAACTGAAGAAGTGGCAACAAAATAACGCCGAATACACCGAATGATGGAGGTCGTCTGAAAACGGATTGTGTTTCAGACGACCTTTTTATCGGCATTTCTAGGATTAAATTTAAATCAGGACAAGGCGACGAAGCTGCAGACAGTACAGATAGTACGGAACCGATTCACTTGGTGCTTCAGCACCTTAGAGAATCGTTCTCTTTGAGCTACAGGCAGGTAACGCCGTACTGGTTTAAAAGTTAATCCACTATCAGATCAATGGAGGAGAGGAAAAGAGGGGATAAGCTTTGCGGTCATGATTTGCCGCTGGTAGGGATTCATAAACATGTTTTCGTTTGTTGATATTGGGGTGATACGTTTTCTAAAGATGGATTTTCTAGTACGTGAGAATTGGAAGTAGATGGGAATATCTTGTTTTATTTGAGTTTTATTTTAAACTTGAAAAATTAAGATGAAAAATGCGCATATCGTTTGGGATATGCGCAAGCTCTACAAAGGAGAAATAGAGGAGAAAAACTCGCTGCATCAAGCAACTCAACGGGCGTTATCCTCACGAAAGGCATCGTTTTGTCAAATTTTTATATGCAAAAATTTTTCTATTTGAGAAAACGACAGATTGTCTGCTGATAAAATGTCAGGAAATAGTCCTGTTTTTCTTAAAATTTTATAGTAAAATCAATGGGTAAAATTGTGTGTTGTATAAGATACAGGATGCCTGTTTTCATATAAAAACGGCATAAAAATGCACCAACGCTTTTGTGACCAAAAGGTTTACCGAATGGCGCGGACGGCTTGATGAAGGCAGCCATTTGGCTTCGTCTTTTGATGCCGCTGCGCACTTTCCACGCGCACCTGAAACATCGACTGCCACCGCATTGCTGGTTTGGATGGCTGCTGCAATATTTTGCGGAGTCAAGCCGCCTGCCAGAATCCAAGCGTTTGGTCAGATTGTCCGGCAGCAGCGTCCAGTCAAAGCTCAGACCTGCGCCGCCGTATTCGTTGGGATGGTAGGCATCAAACAGCAGGGCGCGGGCGTTGGGGAATCAGGTTTGTGCGGCTTCGATGTCTGAAGCGGATTGGACGCGTATGGCTTTGAGATAGGGGCGGTCAAACTGACGGCAAAATTCACCGTCTCTCGTCGCCGTGAAATGGATGATGTCGATGGGCACTTGCCGGAGGGTTTTCGCGGATGGTTTCCGCTGTTTTCACTGACGAATAAGGCAACGACGGAGACGAAAGGGGGAAGGGCTGCCACGATGCCTGTTCGGGCGTGACGGCGCGTTTGCTGGCGGCGTAAAACCAAACCGAGCGGCATCGACGCCCAGCTCGGCAGCTGGGCGTCTTCGGGGCGGTGATGCCGCAGATTTTGATGCGGATGGTTTTCATCTGTTTTCCTTTTGGGTCGGTCTGTTCGGTTGGTTGCAAAAGATGCCGCCGTTTAAAATAAGACAGCGGCATAGTGGATTAACTTTAAATCAGGACAAGGCGATGAAGCCGCAGACAGTACAGATAGTACGGCAAGGCGAGCAACGCCGTACTGATTTCAAAGTTAATCCACTATATTTTTGTTGATATCGTTCTTTAGAGTCAAGGTCGTCTGAATACTTTTCAGACGACCTGTCTGTCTTTGACGTCTAACTGAACAACTGACACAAACCGGAATGCCGCTTTCGGGCGGCGGTTCGGCAAGGTCGGCGAACTCCCGCCTGTTCGTCAAAGCGACGGCGAGGGCAGCGCGCAGGCGTTCGATTTCGCGGTAGTCGCCGTTACGGGCTTGGGCGATGGCTTGTTCGGCAAGGTAGTTGCGCAGGATGTAGAGCGGGTTGGTTCGGTTCATGCGTGATGCGCGTTCGGCGGGATGGCTGTTTTCGGCGCGCAGGCGTTGGCGGTAGCGTCCGAGCCAGCGGATGAAGGCGGGCGGGACGCCGTTTTTGAAGTCTGTTCGAGTTTGGGCGGGAGGGTTCGCCGTGTATTGCTGACTTCGGACAGGTTCCGACAAACAGGGTGAAGTCGGTTTTTGGTCTTGCAGGCGGCGAAGAAGAGTCGGCGATAAGGCTTTTCGTCGTCTCTTGTTCGCTTGCTGCAAACCGAGTTTGCGGCGTATTTTCTCTAAATAGGTCGTCTGAAAAACTCTGTCCAGCCGTCGATGAGTTGCTCTGAGGGTGTCGTGGGACGAGGGTGTCGAAGCAGGAGGCGAGGGCGGAGAAATTCAATGTGCGACGAAGCGGCTGGGCATTGTAGGCGTAGCGGCTTTGGGTGTCGGAGTGGTTGCAGACGTGGGCGGCGGTCGTGGAATCGTCGAGGGAAACCGAAAGGCCGTAGTCTGGTCACGCCCCAATGCAGACATGTTGTGCGTATTCATCACGTCGTGGCAGAAGCCGACGCTTTGCCATGCGGCGACGGTATCGGCGGTGCGGTTGCGGATTTGTTCCAACAGGGTGGCGATAGATTGTCGGCATCTCGGCAGTCGGGGCAGTAATGCCGGACGAGGTAGTCGGCAGTTGTTGGATTTCGGCTTCGCGGCCGGTGTAATAGAAGTATTCGAAATGGCCGAAACGCAAAAAGCTCGGGGCGATGCGGGTCAGGACGGCGGCGTTTCGACGGTTTCGATAAACGACGTCGCTCGCCGCACAGGGCGAGGGCGCGGGTCGTGGGATGCTGAGACCGTGCATGGCTTGGAACAGAGGTATTCGGATGGAGGAGCGCAAGACGGCGCCCGTCGGCAAAGCGGGAATAGGGCGTTTTGCCCGCACCTTTGAGCCGCCACTCTGCAGCGTTGTCCCGCGGCATCGACGGAATCGCCAATCAAGATCGCGCGCCCGTCGCCAAGACGCGTATAGACGCCGAACTGATGGCCGCTGTAAACACTGGCAATGGGCGCGGGCGCGTATTGCGGGGCGTTGCCGCTGAGGTAGGCAAGGTTGGCGGTCGTCTGAAAAATCTGTATCCAGATTCAACTCTGCCGCCAAATCGGTGTTGAAGGCGACCCAGTAGGGCGCGGTCAGCGCTCAGGGGAAACGCGGAATAGAAAAACGGCGAGAGTTCGCGAACTGTTGGGCAAGCAGGGGAGGTGTGCATGATTCCTGACGGCGCGCGCGGGTTTGTATAACGCGCCGGGTATGTTTTATTGTGTTTTAGAGTTGGATGCCGCCTGTTTGATTTTCAAGCCATTTTAAAACAATGCCTGCTGCCGTTGTTTCAAATAATCTGCCAGCGGTTTGGGCAAACCGTAATCCGCCAAATTTTCGGGTTTCACCCAGAAGCGGTTATCTTTTGATGCGTTTTCAGAATGGGGCAGCGTGTCGAACTGATTTTTCGCTTCAAACGGCGTAATCATCAATAAACGATGCGTCAGGCGGTGGTGAGCGGGTTGTTCGGAAAGGTCGTCTGAAAATGCCGAGCTTTTCGGCGCAATCGTATGTTTCTGTTCAGGGTTTCAAAACACGGCACGTAATACAGCCCGCCCCAAAATGCCTTTTGGCGGGCGTTTTACAAAGATTGCGCCGTCTTGGTTGCGGACAATCAGCCAGTAAAGCGGCAGGGTTTGCAATTTCGGGGGCGCTGCGCGGCAGCTCGCGATGCGGTTTTGCTTTTCGCTTCGCAGATGTCCGCCATCGGGGCATTGATGGCACAAAGGGTTTTGTCCGTTTGCACACGGTTGCGCCCAAGTCCATCAAACCTTGCGTATAGGCAGGCATATCGGCGTTTTCAGACAGCAGGCTTTCGGCAAGCATCCAGAGCGAGTTTTCGAATTTTTGTCCTGCGGATTGCCGTCGCGGGCGAACACGCGGCAGAGTACGCGCGACGCTACGTCCAAACGGTTTCGCGGCGGTTGAAGGCGAAGGCGCAAATGGCGGCAGCGGTGCTCTGCCTACGCCGAGAGGGTTTCAAGTCTTACGCCCGACGGAAACGTGCCGCCGAATTGTTCGACGACCTGTTGCGCGGCTTTTGTGCAGATGCGCGCGCGGCTGTAATAGCCCAAGCCCGCCCACAACGACAACACTCGTCTTGCGGCGCGGCGGCAAGCCAGGCCGAGTCGGGAATTTTTCCAAGAAACGCGGATAGTAGTCTAAACGGTGGCAACCTGCCGTCTGCTGGAGCATGATTTCGGAAAGCCAAACGCAATAAGGGTTTTTGACCTGCCGGGGCAGGTGGTGTCTCGTAAGAGTTTTTGCCACAGCGATGAGCCGTTCGGAGAAGGGGATGGTGTGTTCATTAATATCAATCAGTGGTTTTATTTATATTGAAAACAAAATGTTATGGTATAACATTGTGAAAATAATTCTTATTATTATAGGTATAACTCATATAAAGAGACTTTATTGCAGTATTGAAAATTATTTTATCAACCAGCAAGGAGCATCAGCATGAAAGCACTGGTTTATCACGGCGCAAACGACATCCGTTTTGAAGAAAAACCCGTCCGCAGTTATCGATCCGACCGACGCAGTGGTGAAAATCGTCAAAACCACGATTTGTGGTAACGACTTGGGTATTTGAAAGCGCAAAAACCCAGAAGTTGCCGATGGCCGTATTCTTTGGTCAGTGAAGGCATCGGTATTATGAAGAAGTCGCCAGGCTGCAAAACATCAAAGTCGTGATAAAGTCATTATTTCATGCGTCAGCAAATGCTGTGCTGCGACAACCGCAAAATCCAACTCTATTCACACCGCCGTAACGGCGGCTGGATTTTGGCGGCTACATGATCGACGGCACGCGCCGAATACGTACCGCACGCCTTATGCCGACAACAGCCTTGTTCCGCTGCCCGACAATGTCAACGGAAGAAGTCGCCCTGTTGTTGAGCGACGCCTTGCCGACCGCCCACGAAATCGGCGTGCAATACGGCGATGCTCAAACCGACGACGCAATCTGCCTCGTCAGGCGCAGGCCCCGTCGGTATGTCCGCCCTGTTGACCGCCCAACTGTACAGCCCCGCCGCCATCATCGTCTGCGATGGACGAGACGCCATTGAAACTGGCGAAAGAATTGCGCAGTCTATACCGTCGAAAGCCCTGCTTCAGGCGACGTGTTCAAACAGGTCTTTACCATCGTCACGGCGACGACGGCGTGGATTGCGCAGTGAAGCCGTCGGGCTATCCCCGCCACATGGAATATGTGATCGAACATCGTCAAACCGGGCGGTCGCCTCGCGCGTTGTCGGTGTACACGGTCAGTCCGTTGATTTCCCAACTCGAAAAACTGTGGATTAAAAACCCTCGCCATCACAACGGCAGTGGTAAACGCCACTACGCGAAATGCTGATGAAGGCACGTTTAGCAGCTCCGTCGATTACACCAAAATGCTGACTCACCGTTTTCAAATTCAGCGAATTGAAGAAGTCATGATGTGTTCAAACACGCCGCCGAAAACCAAGCCACGAGAGTGGTTTTCGGGCGATAGTGAGTTTGGAAACAGATTATTGAGTTTGAAGAGAGGAGGCCGTCTAGAAAACAGGTTTTCAGACGACCTTTACTGTTATGCTGATGTTTGGCTCACGGAGCGATTTTTACAGTGGATTAAAATAAAAATGAGACAAGGCGGCAACGCCCGCCGTGTACAGAGTAGTACATAGGCGCAGTTTAAGCAACGCCATGTCCGTGCAATTTTAATCCACTATAAGTCCATTCGCGATAAACCCTCCGCCTCCATTTTCAGACGACCTTTCGCCATCTGTCCGCAAATCCCTCCCGTCAGCAACGCCGCCAGCGCCGAAGCGGCAGTTTACTGCACTCGGGCAGGTCGGCAGCTTTAAACGCTGCTTCCGCTTCCGCCATCAGTCGACCCGCCTTTTCTCAGCAGGCCTTCAGTAGGAGGATTCGCCGCGTTTGATGGCGAGCGGTTCGTCGCGCTGGGCGGCGCGGGCGGGATTTTCGCCGTGGCGGGCGATGTCTAGGGCGGTTTTCGAGCAGGCCGGAAGGACTGGCCACCATGTTTTCGGCGGCCGTAGCCTGTCCGTGTGCCTGCGTGCCTTGGTGGCGCGTTTCGTTGCGTTCCGCCAGCCAATGCTGATAGGAGGCGTATTCGCGGCAGCAGCTGCTGTATCCGCCCTGGTTAGCGAAGGAGGTAGGCGAGAAAGGCATGGATTTCGCCTTCGAACGGAATGCGCGAGAGAGGTTGCGCTTCGGGTTTGGGCGCGACGCCGTGGTAGCCGCGTGTGCCGTCGGGTCGTAAAACGGGGCGGCGTAGAGTTCGCGGGCGTGGGCGATTTTGACGAAAACCGACGCGCCGCGCGCACGTTCCGCGGTTGCGCAGAAAGCCAGTGCCGCAGCAGCACGGTTTGCCGCGCGCCCTCGATGTGGGCAGGAAATCGAGCACGCTTTTTCTTTTCCAGACGACACGGATTGCTGATCTTGTTCAGCCCGCGTGCTTTTGGTTTGTCCGTAGGCGTATCCGGCGGAAACTCTGGCGGCGGGCTTTGGACACAAACCACTCGCTTTTGAGACGCGTCCATCAGCGGCGAACGGTAGCGCAGCATAGTCAGGCGAGAGGCGAGGCAGTTCCAGCGCGTGTTCAGCTGCTTTGGCGGCAAAAGCTCGATAAACCAGCCCCAGTTCGTAGTCGACGACATCGTTGGTTTTCGTTGCTGATTTGCGGGATGTATTCCACGCCGTGAAACATCGATTTGCAGGTAAAACACGCAGCACTGATGCTCGGTATCTGACTCGGGCGTCGCCAAAACCACGTAGAGCGCGGCTGCCGGAAACGGCTTCAGCAGGCGAAAGCAGGTTTTGTGTGTGCAAATCTTCGATGGTGAGCATTTTCAGATGTAGACCTTTGTGAGGTGGTTGGGCATTGAAAAGCAGCCACGCACTTTCAGGCTGCTTTTATGTGCGTGATGTCGATTTATGAATCCAATTTACTACGGCTGCTGTTGGTTAGAATTATCGACGAAGGAAATCCAAGATTTTTATCCCCGTTCCAAGATAAATTTTCTCCAGAAATCGGTGTGAGACAGAATAGCACGTTTAATCATAGCCAGTCAAATAACCTGCATACGTATCTTCACCGATTGCCCTTCCCTCATCACAATAATCATATTTGCTTACCGTAGGCCATGTGGAAATATACGCTTTGTATTCGCAGAGAGAGATACGTAGTAATTTCAACAGGCACGCCATTTTCCGTATGTAATCTCTATATCCTATGATTTTATGGCATAAGTTGTCCATTTACCGCCGCCAAAGTTTCGCGGAACAATTCATTCAGCGGCCCGCGCTGTCGGCGGGCTTGGGCGCGGATAATTCGGAAACCTCGTTATATAAAATCAACGGTCAATCGCTGCGAATTCCACGGGCGATAAGGTATGCAGGTAGCTTTCGTCCTGTTCCGCCTTTGATGGCCACCAAATCGGCGACTGAGCGCGTCCGTTTGCCATCGCTCATCAGTTCACCAGCGTACATCGGCGGGATGCCGCCTGCTTGACTCGCCCACCGTGCCGCGAGCAGCGGAACGCAAAGACGTAAAACATCAGTTTGACGCGTTGTGCCAAATCCATGTCTCAGAGCGTTGCCCGCGATGCCGCGATACCATGGTGCAGCAGCGCGGCGGCTTGAGACTGTGATGCACGGCGCAAAGCGCGTTCAGACGGCATGCGAAATCATCGTCCGCGTATAAACCATCGGCGAACGCAGCCATTTCGAAACGGCGTGGCACTGACTTTTCCGCAGCAGGCGCAACGCTTGCAGATATCCCAGCCGCAACGTCAAACCATTGGGTTTTCGATAAACTCAAACATGTCTTTTGCTTCGTCGATTTGCAGATAATGTGGCTGCGGACTGGATATAAATGTGCGCGCACGTCGTAATCGCTGTCGGGCGAGGCCAAGCCCCGCGCGGCTAAGCGCTTCCTCACCGCCAGCAGGAAATGCAGCGGCTCGGTAAGGGCGATGTGGGTGAAGTTTTTCTTGAATGGCTTTGTTTCGCGATGTTTCTTTAATAGAGGTCTGTCTGAAGACTCTAAAACGGGTTTTCAGACGACCTTTGCTTTTGATGGATGGCGGGTTCGCCCGAATCAGTCTTTCAGCCTGAATTCCGCCGCGCGCGCGTGGGCGCGGTCAGGCTTTCGCCGTGTGCCAACGCTGGCGATTTGCGGTCAGTTTCTGCGCGCCTTGTTCGGAGACTTGAATCAGGCTGGAGCGTTTTTGGAAGTCAATAGTGATGCCCAGCGGCGAGGAGAAGCGGGCGGTGCGGCTAGTGGGCAGGACGTGGACAGGGCCGGCGCAGTAATCGCCGAGGCTTTCGCTGGTGTAGCGTCCCATGAAAATCGCGCCGGCGCGGATTTTTTCACCATTCCCGGCCATCGACAATTCCAAGTAAACGGGGGAATGTAGTTGATGATTTCGGTATTTGCCCGTCTTTTGGCGAGTATCATCGCGCCCTGCTTAAGCCGAGCGAGGCTTCGATGATGTCATGGCGGGCATGGTTTCGTGATGAGGCGGTTCGCGGCAGCTAACCGTCAAGATAGGGCTGCGACGCGCGATGAGGATGGCTTGGGCGATTTGTCAAACACGGGCTGAACAACCATCAGCGCCCAGTCGGCAGGCGGTGCCGCCGGCGATGACGAGAGGATTTCCCAGACGGCCCGCCATGTCGATGCCGACCACGCCGAACACGCGGGCGTTTGGCGGCGTACACGAATATGCTGCCCGGCCGGTGATTTTATCGACCTGCGGCAGCGACCGGCATTGTGAGGGCGAGGGGCGGCAACTGCCCGCGCGCGCTGACGGTGAAGACTTCGGTGACGCCTGCGATGAAGGCGGCGGCGTTAATGATGTCGTTGCGTTCGCCTTTTTGGGCGTGGGGACGACCACATGATTTCTTTCTTACGCCGGCAACATGGGCGGGCATGGCGTCTGGCGATGACGGTGAATCCGGATACGCCGCTTTGCTGCCGGGGACGTAAACACGCGGTCAAGCGGTAATCGTCCCAGCGTGCCGTCTTCGTCTCGTAGTCCTGACTGGCTTTTGAAGCAGCTGGACCCGTGCGGCGGCGGTTTTCAAGGCCGTCTGATTCTCTGGCCGAACCGCTCAAACGCGGCTCGCAAATCGTCTGGTCAGGATGAGGTCGGCTATGGTTTGGGCGGCCGTGCTGTCGAAGCGGTTGGTGTATCGATGAGCGCCGCATCATCGTTTTGCACGTCGGCAGATGTCGGCGACGATGCGGTCGATTTGCCGCGGTCTCAAAGCTATATTTATTTCCTCTCCGGAAATCGGGCGATTGGGTGTTGAGTTTTTTCGACGGGATTCTCTCTACTTCTGTGGGGGAGGGCGGTTTTGACGAACCGGACTTATTCCTGTCGATGTGGGTACGGTGCATGATTGTTTGTTGCGGCAAAGCTGCCTCCCCGTTTTTCCGCAACGGATGGCGGGAGGCAAATGTGCGGCGGATAGGCCTGAGGCCGTCTGAAAACTGCTTTTAACCGCTCGGCCCGATATACGCCTTTTTCCGAACTGGGCTGCTGAATTTCAAGTCGGCAGGTATTTTTATGGTGCCGAGTTTGGCCAACACTTTTTTACTTGGACGAGGCGGCGAAACGGTAACGGTTTGTTTTTCCGCCGTTTTGGTTTCTTCGCTGTTTCGAAACCGTCCACTTCATGCGCTGACGACGGCGTTTTGCAGCCGGTGAATGCTGATAATGTATTTCACTTTTGGACGCGGCATTTTGCCGACAACTTGTGTTGCCCACAAAAGCGATTTGGAGGCTGGCATCGTCTTTGGTTGTCGAAACAGAACCACTGTCGGTATCAGCCCAGTAAGTGCTTTTGATTTTGATACAACAGCGTCAGGGGTTAAGGCCGCCAAGCGGCAGGGTTGGTTCAGCGCCGAGCTCGCCGCCGATGCGCCTGCGCCGCATCCGGCAGATTTGTTTTTGAATTTTATCGACAACCGACGCACGAAATGAATCAGTGGCAGTTTTCGCGGCTGCGCATTGGCTTCGTCGGTCAGGATGATGCTGGATGATATGGCGGCCGAGCTTTTCGCATTTGGCAATGGCTGGTTTGAGCCTGATCGATGCACTGCCGGAGACTGGGTCATTCGGACGGCTGGCGTCCCATTCATGTGCCTGAAGACACGATTACCGCAGCCTTTGCCGATGTAGAGAATTTTCCCGCTCAGCTCGGTCAGGCATGACGTAAAACGACGCTCAGTTATCTGCAAAACGGACAGGGCTGAATCTGGAAAATATATATTTTTGCAACCATTTTAAATCCTCCCATACAAGCTTTATTGCCGGTGATATTGCAGACGACCTGTCGGCGGAAGACGGCTAGCGTCTGAAAATCCATCTTCATTCAAATGAACGCTCACCAGCCGTGCTGCGCTGCCGAACGCCCTTGAATAATCGGCCTTCCAGCAGCGGTGTTTCGTGCTTCACGCGGCTTTGTTGACCACCGATGCCGGTTGGAAATCATCGATAACGTGTTCGACCGCTTCCAAGCCGCCCGCCTAAGCGCGTTGCCGGTGGAGACCAACGACGATGGCGTCGCCGGAAACAATGACCAGGCGCAAGCTCCATCGAGCCGTAGAGTTTACGCGATGATGTCGACGTACGCCTTTTGCCGGCGAAATGCTCGGCGGCGACGTTGTGGCTTCGTCGCGGATACTGTCAGGCGGCTGCCGGGCGTGAGGCGGCGGCGAAGTCGAAATCTTTGCGGACGGCGCACCATCATGCGGCATGCGGCGGCGTGCAACCATGCGCTGCGTGCCTGCCGCCGCCGTGTGTTCGATTAAAACGTCTTTGCCCGCGATGCCGAAGTCTGCCGCGCCGTATTGGACGCAAGTCGCGCGCCGGTGGCGCGACAACGACGAGTGCGGAGGTTTTCGCGGTTGCGCTGATAAACAGCTTTGCGCGATTTTTCGGGTGCTCGGCGGAACACGCCCGCCGCCGCCAAAAGCGGCAGGCTTTTCGAGCGATGCGCCCTCGGGCGTAAGCGCGATGTCGTGTTTTCAGTCATTGTTGTTAAAGCTGCCGGACTCGAACCTGGGTACCAAACAGGCAGTCTGACTTTCTCCACTATATGTTTGCAGATGGAAAAGAGTCAGTTCGAAACCGCGACCGGCAGTATCTCAGACGACCGCGTGCGGATCAAAGCAGTTTGATGTCGGCGGTAATGGTGGCTGGCTTCGCCGCCGTAACGCGAGAAAATCGCCACTGCCGGTTTTATCAATCAGATACGCGCCGGAAGAGAGTCAACCAAATAGTTTTCGCGTGCTCCTTTGATGACACTTGGAGGACACCACGCGGTATTGCTGTTTGATAACCGGCAGGCATAATGCCCGTCGCGTCAGCCACCGATAACTCAGATTGAAACTGCTCGACGGGACGGCCAGGATGACCGTGGCGTGGTCGCGCTTCGGGGTCAGATGCTGATCGAACACCACTTTCACATCTTTTCGCCTGATCGCCCAACTGTTTCAATGCGTCGCCAGAGTCAGCAATTCGGTCGGACAAACGTCAGCAGTGCGTATAACCGAAGGACAGAATCACGACGGTGCCCTTCAGGTCGCTTAAGCCGAACGGGCTTGCCGTCGCCGTCGGTCGCGGGAAAATCGCCGCCGACTGTCTGCTGCACGTATATCTCGCTCTGGCGCTTGCGGCAGTGCGCGCGGTAGCGGCAGGTGAGGATGCGGCGGAGCGGAAGCAGAAGTAGTCGCCGGAGCCGCCAAGAAGAAGCGCAGCAGGCGCGCAGTGATTTGTTCCGGCGCTTTGGCTTGGTTTGCAGGCAAGCAAGTGCGGCAAGGGCGACAAATAGCGTACGGATTGCGAGGCATTGCGTACTCTCCAATCGCGGGTATGGTGTGTGAACGTCGTCCGAAAATAAAATGAAACGAACGCTGCCATCTTAGCGCGTTTGCAACATATTTGCATATAGCGGTTTATGCTGCTCAGCTGAAAAATGAATGATGTTTGATATAAGTGAAAGAGTAGGCGCGTCGGGAATAAAATAAAATGAATTTTACGTTTTTACTGCAACATAAGCAATATGTCTGCAAACAAGGCAAGATTTTACTTTTATATAGCCCGAATACGCCGCCATAATAGCGACTTTCACCAGCCCAGGTGGCGAAATTGCAGACGCAGGACTCAAAACTCGCCGCAAGGTGTCGTCGTTCGAGTCCGACCGCTAACATAACAACCGCTTATCAGCGGTTATGCCCGTCGAAAAACTCATATTACACAGCCAACATTTTGATCAATCAGGATTTTTGCTGGTTTTGCCATGTTCCTTTGCATGATCAGACCAAACACGCGGTTCAGTGCGGGAAAAGTCGGATTCATTTCTCCTTATTTCTCCGCTTATGTTGAATAAATACCGCCAAGCCCGTTTATATCACAAAGGTCTGACTGAAACGTCCATACTTTCAGACGACTATTCAATCACGGAGCTTATCCATGTCCATCCGTCTGACCACGCTGTCTTCTTTAAGCAGTTGTCGTCGACAGCCCGTACGCCCACCGTTTCCCATCATCGGCAGAAAACGCCGACCGCTCACCAACCGCCATTGATACTCGCCCACCGGACCGAACAGCCCCATTGCAGCGGTCAGCTATCAATTACGCCCGCCGTCCAAACGCCGCCGCAGTACGCATCTTTGATTGCCAGCGGCTGGAGCGTAATGGTCAGTGTTTAATGATTGGGATAGAAACGTTAGGACCATCAATACGTTTAAACGGCGTTATGATGAAACTGGATATGTCGTCGACGATACCCGCACCCTGATTCCCGGATCGGGCAATGATGCAGGTAACGCGCAATGATTTTGACTGAAGACAGCATTACCGTTAAAACAGAGGCATAGCCCTACTGAAGCCGATTTATATTTCAAGCTGGATAACAATGACGCTTATATCGCACGCAGCTATTTTATATTCCCGCCAAAACGGTAAAGCTGCCAACTGGAAAGCCCAAGAGAAAGAAGCGATCAACACCATAGAGAAAAATTCCGCCAAGAAACTTTAGCGGCTTGAGAAACCAGGCAGGAAATTTGAAGCGCCAAATAAACACGTAGAGTATGCCTGATAGGCGGTTTTCATCGCCGATGACGGTAAAAAGCCGTTTGAGGTTCGCAGCACCGTCGAATTTGTACAAACAACACGATATGAATTCCGGAAAATCATGCACGGCGATGTTGTTGGAGCAGTGAACCAACACCGCTGAAACGCAAGGTTAATTTAGATAAGTGGTGTAATGGTTACAGTTCTAACGCACACCATCCGCTAAGGCAAACGTACCATCACGGTAAGTACCGGGCGAGAGAGGAAAACTGGTGAAACGCGGCACAAATATATGTTCTTTTGGGAACGCGATGGCGGCGATCCGCGCATTATGATGCAGTTTGGCGCGGAGAAAAAGACGGACGAAGCGCAGTGAAGCCGAAGTCCTTGCGATTTGGGGATACGGCTGACGACTTTGGAAGCCTGTGACATATAGTGATGAGAAAAGGTCGCCTGAAAATGCATTTGTCAGATTGACCTTGTGTTTGGGGAGGCGGCTCAACGGGTTGCTGCCAGCCGCCAGTCGCTTTCGAAATAGCTGACGAGCGACGGTTGTTCAGATAGTTCGGCTCACACTCCTTGCGCCTTGCCATGTCCGGCGGGAAGCGGAACATTTCGGCGGCGGCTTCGGGCGTTCAGATAACGCGTAGACGTCGAATTTCTGCGGACGGGAATTGCTTTATCGAAGCTCGCGACCACAACCCTATCTGCCGAAGGAGGGACGCACGTGGCATATGCGGGTGGACAGGCCGGCGGCTTCTGAGGGCGGCGCGACGACCGACCAGCAGGGCGTTGCGCGTAGGAAGTGAGGTGGATTGACGACGATTTTACCCTTGCGGCTGAAGATGGCGGGGCGACGAGGCGGTACGATGGGACGCGAGAGCTGCCCATGCGAGAAATTGACGGTCGGCAGGTCGACGATGATGACGTCGAATTTTTCAGACGACCCCTCCAGCCATTATTTGGCGGCATCGTCGTTGACGACGCACTTTGGGATGGGACAGCTGAGCCTTGGCTGAGCGCGCTTAAGGTGGCGGACGTTTTGAAACGCGGCGGTCATGTCGGGGTCTAAATCGATCTTTCAGGGTAACGTGCTTGGACCTGCGTGGTATTTCAAGACTTCGCGCGCCGTTGCGCCCGTCGCCGCTGCCGAGGATGAGGGATGCGGGAGGCGTTGAAACCATCTGCATGGCGTGGGCAGTGACGAGGGCTTCGTGGTAACGGGCTCGTCGCGCGAGGAGAATTGCAGGTTGCCGCTGATGCAGAGGCGGGTGTCGTCTTCCAGCGGGTAACGACGAGCCGCTGCAGGGCGAGTGGCTTTGATAGACGGCGGGCCGCCGAAATAGCTTTTGCCCGGCTTTGAAGGAGATGCGTCGGCGTCGGCGAAGGCGGCGGCGAGGACGACATGGTGACGATCAGCGCGCGCAGGTGGATGGCAGCGGTAGCGGGGCAGTTCGCTTCGAACACGCGCGCGGGTCAGGTAGGCGACGGCGGCGTTGGAGGATGCCGAACAACAAGAGGTGGCGAAACGCGCCACGCCGAGTTTTGGGGCGAGGAGAAGCGGAAGAGACGAAAACGGCGAGTGCGCCCAAACAGTCGAAGGTCAGGACTTTGGCAACGAGTCTCTTAGAATTCTGCGCCTTTTGCGGTTTAACACGCGCACAATTAACGGGATTTCCGCCGACGACCGCGCCGACACAGCACGAAGGCGTAGAGCAGGGTACGGAACGGCGGCGGAAAAAGCCCGGCTGGCGACGAGCAACAATGCCAGCGCGGAATGCCGCCGATGATGCCGACCAGAAGTCTGATTTCGATAGCGGTACCACGTCTTCGGTTTTCGATGTAGCGGTCAGCTGCGCCGCCTATGCCCATCGAGAAAAGACAGTCCGATGACTGGAAGAAAACTGCAAATGCTGTCGCCGTGCAAGATAGCCGCACAGCGCGGCAATGATGAGTTCAGGTAGGCTGAGGCCGCAACGCGACGATGAAGACGGAGATGATGAGGGCGCGGTATGGCGGGCTCATGCGTGTGGGCGTTGTATAGGGGTCAGTCTGAAATCTGGAAACGGATGATCTGACAATGGAGGGGCTGATGTGTAAACGGCATGTTTTGAACAGAAATGCGTATCCCGCCGCGCAGCCTTTGAGTGTTGAATGTATGGTCGAGTCCAAAACCGTGTAAGGAAGGACCGTTTGCGGTGCGCCCCTTTACTTTCAGATGGCTTAGAGTCGTGGCATAATCCATTATCATCAAATACCGAGGAAGCCCGTCGCGAGTATTTTCCCTGCCCAATACCTGCTTTTACCTGCAATATATGCTTGCGGGCGTGGCAATGACCGCCGTTTTCGGCGCGGTGTATCTGCGTGATTACGCCTGCGTGGAAGAGTTGCGGCTGATTAAAACGGCGACCTTGCCTGCGCTCTTTATCGCGTTCGGCGGCGCACCGGTCGGATTTTGTTTGACGCTCGGCATCCAGCACGCGCGGCAGCGTCAGTTTCTGCTGATTTTATCCTGCGCCTTGTGGCGGCGGTGATTCAGATTTTGCAGTATTTCGCCGCCACGACGATGATTAAAGGCGCACGAGGAACTCATCGGCAACAACGTCGCTGTCGGCGCGCTGTTTCGCAGCGGTGTCCGCATCCATCGGCTAATCTGAATGCGGGCCGGTCTCGACGTGATATTTCTGTTTTCTTGCCCGGACAGTTGAGTGTTTCCACAACATAGTGGACGACCCCAATCAGGACAAGGCGACGAAGTCGCAGACAGTACAGATAGTACGGAACTGATTCACTTGGTGCTTCAGCACCTTAGAGAATCGTTCTCTTTGAGCTAAGGCGAGGCAACGCCGTACTGGTTTAAAGTTAATCCACTATATTGTACCTGTCAGACGACCGCCTGTCCGCAAGGTCGTCTGAAAGTGTAAACGCACCATCAGTGCATCAGACGTATACCGTACTTTTACACCAGCTTCATGGGTGTAGTTTTAGGTTCGGTTGAACCACATATACCGTCTGTTAGATAGACGAGGCTGCATCCGATTTCTTGACCCTTCCAGCCGCGATAAAACGGAACGACGCTTATTTTAGATTCGTTATTGAATTTTTTAGATACAGGCATTTGACTTCGATGCCGTGTCCGCTCGACTGTTTCATTTCAATGTCCTGATAAGTGATAAGAATGCTGACGGCCCCCTGATAACCGGCACACGGCGTAAGGCGGTCCGGTTTTGCGGTCGTAATTGTTGGCCATGACGCGGGAACCAAATCTTTCAAAATGCGGTGACCTACGCCTGCTCCGGCTGTCGCAGGCTGACACGGTCACACCGCGTATATTCATATAAGGCGCGGACATTGCGCAGACGCGGCGCGGAGAGCCGCTGAACGTGGCAGTGCCGTATTCCGTTACACTGGCTCTTCCGCCTGATACCCTGCATCCATCACCGGAGTAGCGCGTCCTCTAATTTGCCGGTACGTTAAAGGATATTTGACGCCGCCCGTCAGAGACCACAGGTTTCCTTTGACGCATAAGGCGCTGTCGTCTTTATATTCCTGATACCTCTTTGTACATTCCGCACCCACGGTAAACTCGACAGGACGGGCAGCCTGTGCAGACGCAGGCAGACAATGCCAAACGCGTGCCAGAAGCGGGGTGGTTTGCATGTATATTCCTTTTCTTTGTTAACTGTTATGATAAGAAATTGCACCAACCATTCCCCATAATGACCCAACAAAACCCAACAATTACCGCTTTCAGCAGATATATCAGATTTCATCCGATTGACTTTCCGATGGCATTTTTGATTAACGGCGAAAATCCCCGAAATAGCGCAACCTGACCAAAATAGGTTATTATATGGCAAGCATCTGAGCTATGCCGATATTCTTAGAAATGCCGGTGTTTAACCTGATTTTATATCGGCTAAAGAAAACATACGTTTTCTGCCCTTATGTCATGTCTACAACTGATGGTTACCCATTCAAACAGCGAACCCAATGCCCAACTTATCGAAACAGTTTAATGACGTCATCCAATGGCCGAACTTCCGACTACAGCCTGCTGATGTGCGTTTCCGACCGCGACGAGGAAATCCAAACGGCGCGAGCCTGACCGTGCGCGAGTAAGCAGATGGCGATGTTTGCTGACGAGGGGCGTAACCGCCGACGTAAGCCCGGACCGGGGCGTTACACGCTCAACACGCAAACGCCGTCAAGACAACCGAAAACCGGGATAAACTTCTGAATCCCGTTTAAATCTGACGCTATTTTTTCAATACCAAACAACAGCTTGCGCGGAACGTCGCAACCCGTTACCGTACGCGATGCCGAGTTCGGGCGCGGTGCAGTTGCGCTCGTTCATGTACGCCTACCGCACGCGATCCGGCAAAATTTCAAAGAAGTCAGCGGTGTAGCGGCAGAATACAGCGGTGCCGAGTTGTTCAGTTATGCAATATTGCCGTCACCTAACCGCGGTTATGTCTCGCAGCTCCGGCATTCCGTTTTATTATGGAACGTTTTGCTGTCGCAAAAATCGGCGAATGTCGGCGCGAATTGCCAAACCCGGCTTGACGCCAAAAACTCACCGTCGAAAAGCGACTACCTGCCTCGCCGCCATCCAAGAAGCGTTGGATAAGAAAAATTCCATGGGCGTCATCGGCGATCAGACGCTACACCCAATAACAACCGCCGAATCATCCCGCCTGCCGCGCGCAAAACGAAGGCGGACTTGCAGGAATCGGCGCAGGCTTGGTGGGCGCAGGCGTCAGGTAATGGCTGGAAGCGCGGATGGCGGCATGATGCAAGCCTGCAGCGCAACCGGCAGCACAACCCGCCCAAAGCGCTCGACACCCCTCCGAAGATCTGCAGGCAAAATTGACGAACTTCAAACTCGTTGACGGTGGTTTGATTTCCCAAGAGGATTAAGACAGCCAAAGGAAGTAAGCGGAAACAGTTATCGCTGAGGAAAGAGGTTGTCTGAAAACACTGGGTCACCCAAAATATTGGATACTAGCAAAATCTTGCTTTGTGGATTAAATAAAAGTCATCTTCTGTATGACATGACTCAGCTTTTTAATTGCCATGCACTGATGTGCCGTAGACGACCCTTTAACTAAGTTCGATAGATTTAGTTAAAGTACGTGTATCAAATTTTTTTCAAACGTTTTCTCAAAATCTATAAATACACGATTTTTGTAACCATGAAGTTCATTAATATTGCTGTTATTATTACACGCCAATTTAATCTCGGCGTAATTCCTAGTAAAAACCTAGTTTATTGTGCCAGAAATAAATTGGTAAACCACGATATTATCTGCAATGATGATTGCTCAGCACGTAATGTTTTCCATCAAAGTTCAATAGCGGACGGATGATAAGGCGACTATTGAAATTACCCAAATTTGCCCCAGCAACCTAAGTAACCTCCCTATCCGTTTAAGCCGTTGCCCAGAAATTTTCAACTTTGTCACGCGAATAATTCAAACCTCCTAAAATAGGTTTTATCATTCATCATAGGTCGTCCAAATCCAATCTGGATAATCTTTCCCTATGTCAGGTACACCTGTGCAAAGGTTCCGCAGATAGACGTAAATTTGTTTCCTTTTGTCCAACGTGAAACACCTAAATCTACCCTTTACGCGTGTAATAAGGATGACGGCATGACGCTTTTCTAAAAATGGCATAACAAACCATCTGTCGAAAACTTTTATTTTATAACCAAGATCACTTTTGCCGTCGACTTTATCATAATCATGATTATCCCAATAGCTGACACCGTCGACATCGCCTCGAAGAGACGCGAAATAATGGTTGCCTTTGAGATTGATATCGCGATCAGCGGATGAGGGCGTAGGTAAAACCAAGCTGCCCGCTTTTGACGCAGATGCCGGGAGTTTTTCAAAAAGCCAAGATTGTCAAACTGAGGAAGATGGATTTCACACTCAGCTGAAAACGTTGTTGATATTGCTGACCTGGGTTGTAACTCAGACTCGCCCTGAAAAATTGCCATTTATTTTTCCCATAGCGCTTTCACAGGGCACGTAGTAGGAAGGACATCTTCTGCAAACCCAACGCTTTTGGCGGCACTAAATTCATGTGTGTGAATTACGGTTTGCTTATCCTCATAAAAGGCATAGCAGCCAAGTCTCAGACTAGAACGACAGAGATTGGGATGTCGAACAAGAATATTTACCGGTAAAGTGTACGGCTGACGCTTTCCTTGCGAACGCCAGTGCGCCTTGCGCATAATCCAACCACCAGGGTCATGCCCTGTCCCATTTATGATATGATAGCCAGAGCATGCTCTGCAGCAATATGGTTTCCTGCGCGGCAATGCTTGATTTAACAAAGGTCTCGCCAGCTCACGATGTGTTGGCCAGATCAGCTAATGTCACGATCTGAGCACGCTCGTTCAAAGAAGCCTTTGACACCATTCACAAAGTGGAGGTGCCTACCTCCGGTGGTTTGCAGGAATGGCCATTTCTTGTATCCTTTCCATTTGAGCGATCGGCTTCAGTTTCAGGGTTAGCAATTGTTTCGGCAGTAACCATTATGATATATATGCCCGCAATAAATGAATTGATTAGATTTCATGAGTATATTTTTCGGAGAATCTGTGATATTTTAAGTTGCCGCACTCCAATTGCGCTTTGTTTTGATTTGCAGAGGGGTCTTGCTTGAAAATAATAAGCAGCAGATGCAAAGCTTTCGCTGCTTATTTCTTTGGGTAAGCGTCTTAGCGCTCAGCCAATGAAACCCGATATTGTTTTCGCCATGGCTGGTAGTAATTTTCAACAAACCACCGACTTTCAGCATTTGACCGGCAAAACGTACGTTACCTTGACCATAAATTACTTTTATTTTCACCTGGTCCTTCCATCCAGACAGTAACATTTTGAGCAACTTGGCTGCTACCCACTCAGAGAAACTTTTTGACCCGCGCTTGCAGAAGCATTCCACTCTCTGTTTTTACATTACTACTGGCAAAATATACATTACGTTTGTCATCTAGGCGACGGTTGGTAATCGCGCCATTGAAGGTAACGTTATTGCTTGAAAACAGTATTGTTGTAAGCCATATCTGGTCTCATGGAACTGTGCAGTCATATTCATCACACCGTCTTGTTTTACCATCTCGGCTGGAATAGGCAACGCCTGTATATTTGGCAGATAAACCTTTTTAGTCTCTCATGTCACAGACATTGGCAACTATACCATTTTCAGTAGCAACTGGTCGAAAAATGCCGATGTTAGACGATTATTGAGTCCATAAGTGCCATCGCCATTTTTATAGCGCCATGCATTTAATGAGAGATATTGTTGGTTTGAAGCCATTGGCTTGTCCAACGTCATAGGTATAAATCGCACGAACTTTCATTTGTCTTGCCATGTTTAATGCACTGAACATTTCGGCAATTACACGTTTATTTTGGGAATGCACCCAATGCTTGATTGTCATCAATACCCGACATGGACTGAATATAAGGACACCTCGCGTCATTTGTCCGTTATCGGCTGCAATTTCTCGAGCGACCATCTTTTTAGTAATCCATAGTAGCTACCTGCGAAGTAAGATGTCGCCAGCAGACCACCCTAATGCTTTGAGCGCCTCTGCACGTTCCGGATGGGTTTTTGCTGATTCCACTGACTTTCAAATGTAGTTGATTTTTAATGTAAAACGATATGCATATTCACCGTTTTGGTTAACACATAATTCATCGTCTGGATTATTGTTAAAATAACGATTTAAAGAATGTGCATATTGATAACCGCTTGGGTTCGGTAGTTACAGTCCATACAGGATTATTATTTGCATCTAATTTGTATTTCACATCTGTTAATACACGGCGGCCTTTATCAATTCAGTTTCATTATCGGCATTACTAGCAAAATTATTAAAACTATTTATAACGTTACCGCCTATACACTATCTAATTCCAGTTTGCTGGCAGTTTTGATCTAAGATGTTAACGCTCCTGCCATTTTTAACTCAAGATGCCATTTTTATTGCGCTTTTATCTACACCAATCAGATTTTTGCACTAATGGCGCATCAATCTCGTCACAACCGGCCTCTTCGCAACATAAACCATCTGTATAGTTGGTAAGTAACGCGTTGCTACACCCCCAATATAACTGTTTGAGGCAAAGTCTGGTTTTATCTTTTCTATGTTGAAGCGATAAAGGTGAGTAGGGTGATCATGTGGACCTTTAGCTGTCTCTAATAATGGGGGTCGCACTTAAGTTATTTGCAATGAAACCGTATTCACTTCAGTTTGATTGAATTGTTCAGTTTTTATTACATCACTTAGTTTTAGTGCGGTCAGTTTATCCTGAATGTCTTTTATTTAATAATAATGTTTTTGTTAGTGTTAGTTTTATTATCTTTATTGGCATTATTTTTGTCGGCATTTTTGTCAGTGTTAACCTTGTTGGAATTGTTTTTATTGGTAGTACCTTTGTCAGAATTATCCTTACTAGAGTTGTTTTGCTGGTATTGTCTGCGTCATCTTTATTGACGTTGTTTTTGGGGCTACAGATAGATTTTTGGGTGAATCTCCACCTCCATTTGAAACTGCCGCAGGCTGCTAAAATTGCAACGCAAACACACGCTTAGAACAAAATGAGTAATAGGTGATTTATTTTGAGTGTGCATAAATAATCCTTATGCATTGCCGATAAATTCATAGTAGTTTAAGTTTAAATCAGTATGGTCTTGCCATTCTGATCTAGGACTTACACGCAATATTTTTAAAAAATAATAAGCAGTGATTTCGCGGTGATAAAAACAAACATAAGCAGTGTTTACGCTATCGTAATATTATAAACAAATACAACATTGGTTGATTAGCTCAGTTAAAAATAGTAAATGAGTAATTTGAATGTATGCACGAGTAAACTTTGCTATATATGAAATTTAAGGATGTCACAGTTGAAGTAAGGAAGAGAGGGAGGTTTTATTCGTTAAGACATAGAAACACAAGGTCGTCTGCAAAACCGTTTTCAGACGACCTTGTGTTTTATCGGAATGAAACGCAACTAGTGGATGCTGCGCCATGCGCTGTAATCGCCGAGTTCATCCACACGAAGAAGGCTTTTCCGACGATAAGTTTATCGTCCAAAAGCCCCAGTAGCGGGAGGTCGGCATCTATTGTCGCGGGTTGTCGCCCATTGCAGTAACGGCGCTTTCGCACTTTGCAGGGTCGCCGCCGTCTTCGGCGTACGGTGTTCCAAACCGCTTTGTTCGACGGAATAACCGTTTTCAGGCATGATTTTCATGCGGTAGTTGTCCAGCGAAGGAATGAAGACGGAGGGTTGTCCGGCTCTTTCAGGATGTTGAAGGTTTTGCCGTTGAGGGTCGTCTGACAAAGTTCCGTTGTGGATTGCGACGGTCTCGGTATCGTCGGGGTAGGAGTAGAGAGCCGTTCCGGTTGGTCGGGGGCAACTTTGTCCGTTGACGGTCAGGACTTTGTCGCGGTACTCAACTGGTATCGCCCGGCAGTCCGACGATGCGCTTGATGTAGTTCATTCAGGTTGACGGGGTAGTTGAACACACGACGTCGCCGCGCTCGATCTGTCCGGTCGGAATCAGGACGTTGTTGATAATCGGGGTTCCTGATACCATAGGCGAATTTGTTTACGAGGATGGTCGCCTTTAACTAAGCCCGGGCGCATGGAGCTGGACGAGGATTTGAAATGCTCGGCGATAAAGGTGCGCAGGATAAATACGAGAATGATCGGAGCCGCCTGGTAGTCGGTGATGGGCTTTGTCCGTGCGACGGGTCTTTTTCAGACGACCTTTGTGGATTGCCCAAACAATGCCGATGAATACGACAAATATCAGCAATACGGTAAAGCTCTGCGTAAAAGGACAGGATGCCGAAGACGCCGATCATGCACAAAAAGATACGCCATTGCAGGCCGGAGCTCCATTCTCCGTTTTCCTGACGTTCTTTGCTGCTTATGAAATAAAGGAAAATGCCGATAACGATGGCGGCGATCGCGCCAGATTAAATTTGTGCTCATTATTTGTCGCTCACTTGCAGAATCGCCAAGAACGCGCTTTGCGGGATTTCCACGTCTGCCCACTTGTTTCATGCGGCGTTTGCCTCGCTTTTTGTCCTTTTTCGAGAAGTTTTTCTCACGGGTAACATCGCCGCCGTAACATTTTCGCCAAGACGTTTTTACGCAGTGCTTTTGACGTTTTCGCGGGCGATAATCTGGCTGCCGATGGCGGCTTGGACGGCGATGTCGAACATTTGGCGCGGAATCAGTTCGCGCATTTTCGCTGCCAGCTCGCGGCCTCGGTGAACCGCGCTTTGACGGTGCACAATCAGGCTCAAGGCATCGACTTTTTCGCCGTTGACCATGATGTCGAGCTTAATCAAATCAGACGGTTGGAATTCTTTGAAATGGTAGTCCAACGAAGCATAACCGCGGGAAGCGGATTTGAGTTTGTCGAAAAGTCCATCACAACTTCGTTCATGGGCAGTCGTAAGTCAGCATGACTTGACGGCCCATGTACTGCATACGACCTGCACGCCGCGCTTTTGGTTACATAAAAGTCATGACGGTGCCGACGTATTCCTGCGGCACGAGGATGGTCGCGGTAATAATCGGCTCGAGAATGGTTTCGATGCTGCCGATGTCGGGCGAGTTTTGACGCGGTTTTTCGACTTCGATCGCCGCTTTTTCAACACGACTTCGTAAACTACCGTCGGCGCGGTGGTAATCAAATCCATGTCGAACTCGCATCCAAGCGTTCCTGCACGATTTCCGCGCAGCAGGCCCAAGACTGCAGCGGAGCTGCAGCCCAATGCTCTGGGAAACTTCAGGTCGAATTTCAATGAAGCATCGTTAAGCTGCAATTTTTCCAAAAGCGTCGCGCAAAGCTTCTAGTCGTGGCTTTCACGGGTAGAGGCCGCGAATACTTTGTACTTCTTGAAGCCGGCAGCGGCTCAGAGCAGGGGCTGGCAACCAAAGTCACCGTATCGCCGACTTTCGCCCTGTCCCAATTCTTTCACGCCGGTAATCAAAAAGCCCACTTCACCGGCTTTTGAGTTCTTGTTTTTGAACCGATTTCGGCGTGATACGCCCAGCTGTTCGACCTGCGTTTCCGCCTTTGGTGCTCATAAAGCGCACTTTGTCTTTCAGCTGATGGTGCCGTTTTTCACACGAATCAGCATGACCACGCCGACGTAGTTGTCAAACCACGAATCAACGATAACCGCTTGCAGCGGCGCGTTTTCGTCGCCGGTCGGCGCGGGATTTTGGCAACGATTTCTTCCAAAACGTCTTCCACGCCGATGCCGCTTTTGGCGGAACATTGCACCGCGCCGACGGCATCGATGCCGATGATGTCTTCAATTTCCTGTTCCACGCGTTCGGGGTCGGCGGCGGGCAGGTCGATTTTTGTTCAAAACAGGCACGACTCCACGCCCAAATCAATCGCGGTATAGCAGTTCGCCACGGTTTGCGCTTCCACGCCTTGCGACGCGTCAACGACCACGCGCGCCTTCGCAGGCAGACAGCGAACGGGAGACTTCGAGAGAAAGTCGACGTGTCCCGGCGTGTCAATCAGGTTGAGCTGATACACCCTGTCCCGTCGCGTGCTTTGTAGTTGAGCGCGGCGGTTTTGCGCTTGATGGTAATGCCGCGCTCTTTTTCGATGTCCATGGAATCGAGTACCTGCGTACTCATTTCGCGCAAACCAAGCCGCCGCAGTATTGGACAGAAACGGTCGGCAAGCGTCGATTTGCCGTGGTCGATGGGCAATGATGGAGAAATTTCGGATATTTTTCATATTGTTATTTTGAAAGATAAGAGTGATTTTGAAAGAAAGGTCGTCTGAAAATCAACAGACCGTTCAGACGACCTTCAGGTAAAGTGAAATAGCTCGACATTTCTAGCGGAAATTTCACTGTTTCGCATGATTTTATCGCTGTTTTACAGCGACGCGACAATCTCGTTCCACCATTTTCGCCGAGCTGGGCAGCCGCCGTTTTCAAAAACTCTTCAAAGCTGATGTCCGCTTTTTCGTCCGCCGAGTCGGACATCGCGCGAATCACGACGACGGCGTATCGACTGCGTAGCAGGCTTGCGCAATCGCCGCCGCTTCCATTTCCACCGCTTTGACTTCGGGGAAATGGCTGCGGATTTCCGCCACGCCTTCGCTGCTGTGGACAAAGCGGTCGCCGCTGACAATCAAGCCTTGCGCTGACCGCCGCGCCTCAAACACTGCCGCCGCCTGTTTGCGCTTTGCCGACCAAGAGGTCGTCTGAAACGTCAAATACGGCAGGCAGTTGCGGCACCTGTACCCCAAAACATAGCCGAACGCCGTTACATCGACGTCATGGTGCGCGATTTCCGTGCCGACCACTACGTCGCCGACCTTTCAAACCCTTGCCCAAACCGCCCGCGCTGCCGGTATTGATGACGCAGTCGGGCGCGAAACTGATGGATAACCAAGCCGTTGAAACCGCAGCGTTGACCTTTGCCGATGCCGCTCAATGCAACACCATGCGTTTGCCCGCCATTTCGCCTTCGTAGGCGGTAAACTGCCGAAAGACACGCTTTGACATTATCCATTGCTCGCGCAAAAGCTCGATTTCCTGCTCCATTGCGCCGATGACCGCGACTGTTTGTACAGACATGTTTACCTTTCCATGAAATCGTGGGCGGTATTATAACAGCGGCGGCATTCCATACCAGCATTGAATCCGCCATATTGCCCGCCTGTCCTATTATTCGATGCGGTAATCTAGCCATTTTATGTATCATGACGCATTTGATATAATCCATTCAATAAAATAACCACCGAAATTATCCAATATCATGATGACCAATCCTCCGCAGCGCAAAGACGAATTGTTCACTTGGCTGCGCCATGAACAAATACAAGGCTCCGACCTCTTTATCACCACCACTTTCCGCCCGCTATGAAAGTGGACGGCAAAATCACGCCGATTACCGACGAGCCGCTGACCTCCGAAAATGCATGTGTAAATCGCTTTTTCGATTATGTCCACCAAACAAATCGAAGAGTTTCTCCACCAACGAATGCAACTTCGCCATCAGCCTGCCCGATACCAGCCGCTTCCGTGTCAATGCCATGGTGCAGCGCGGCGCAACGGCGTTGGTGTTCCGCTCCATTACCAGCAAAATCCCGGATATCGACAGCCTCAATCTGCCCCCGTCTCGAAAGACGTGGTGATGAAAAACGCAGCCTCGTGATTTTTCGTCGGCGGTACCGGCTCCGGCAAATCGACCTCGCTCGCCGCGATGCTGACCACCGCAAACGAAAATTGCCACAGACCACATCGTCACCATCGAAGACCCGATTGAGTTCGTCCATCAACACAAAAACTGCATCATCACCCAGCGCAAGTCGGCGTGGATACCGAAAACTGGTTTTGCGCGCTGAAAACACCCTGCGCCAGGCGCCCGGACGTCATCCTCATCGGCGAGATCCGCGACCGCGAAACCATGGATCTACGCCATGGCCTTCGCCGAGAACAGGCCACCTCTGTCTCGCCACGCTGCACGCCAACAACTCCAACCAGGCGCTCGACCGCATCATCAGCTTCCCCGAGAGCGCCGCACCCGCTGTTGACCGACTTTGTCGCTCAACCTGCAAGCCTTCATCTCGCAACGCCTGATTCCCCGCGAAGGCGGTATAAGCGCGTGGCCGCAGTGGATCCTGCTCAATTCGCCGATTATTTCGAGATGATTCAAAAGGCGAAAATCCACGGCGAATAAAGAAACGATGAAAAATCTACCGCCATGGGCCTGCAAAACCTTCGACCAAGCGCTCTACGAGCTGTAACGAACGCGGCGACATCAGCTTCTGCAAGACGCTATGAAAAACGCTGACTCCGCCCACGACCTGCGTTTGGACATCCAACTGCAGCCGCCGCGCCCAGAAACGCCGGCCCGGGATTTGAACTGATTTAAAAGTTGTCGGAATGAAGCAGCGTCGCTGAAAAATACTTTTCAGACGACCTTTTGTCTGTCAGCCGACCAAGCATACCAACGTTCACGCCCGCTTACTTCTGTTAAACTGTTTTGTAAATACAGTGGATTAACTTTGATCAGGACAAGGCGACGAAGCCGCAGACAGTACAGAGAGTACGGCAAGGCAACGCCGTACTGGTTTAAAAGTTAATCCACTATACCATACGGCTTTCTTATGGTTCAGCCGCATCTCAAATCATCATTGCATACAAAAGAAACTCCTATGAAAATTACACCTGTCAAAGCTCCTAAACGACAAACTCGCGACACTGATGATTCAAGACGGCAACCACGCCGCCTGCGTCGATCCGTCTGATGCCACGCCCGTTTTGGTATTCCTCGTCCGCAACCGCCTGATGCTGGCGCAAACGTGATACCCATCTGCATCGCGACCATATCACGGGTCCAACTGCAAAACGGTTTTATGGAATCGCCTCGTACGGCGAGGCGGATATCGATGGCAACGCTACGTGCAATGCGGGCACGCAGTTTCTTCGGGCGACGGGCTGGTTACGCTGTGGGCGACGCCCGGCCATACCGGACCGCCACGTCAGCTATCTTTGGAAAACGCAGACAGTCTGCACGTTTTCTGCGGCGACACCTTATTCTCTGCCGGCTGCGGCAGGGTGTTTTACGGGAACGATAGAGTTGTACGACAGTTTCAAAGGTTCAATCAGCTGCCCAGAAAACGCTGTTTTTATCCTGCGCACGAACATACCGCTGCCAATCTGCGTTTCGCCGAATTTATCGAACGGAGAAATCCCGATATTCAGGCGGCTTTAGGCGCGGCGGAACATACGCCGACCCTGCCTGTAACCTCTGCGCATGAACGCAAAATCAATCCGTTTTTGCGGGTCGATTTAGTCCCATGTCCGCGAACGGGCTGGAGTGAATTGGCAGGTGCCAGCGATTGAACAGCGGTTTGAAGTGCATCAGCGCGCTGCGGAAATTGAAAACCGGTTTTGATTTTGAGTAGCAGGTTTCTATGAAAAGTATTTTCACACCAAGAACCTTCGTCTGGACGATCTGTCTAAATGTCCAATATTTCGATTTTTATCTTAGGTTAGTCGGATTGATGCTTTGTCCATAATAATAAGATACGACTAAGGGCGCATCGGATATTTAAAAATGCGTCTTTGCTTCATAAGCACTGCAAGCAGCCATATTTGCTGTCGTCTGAAAACGTAATATCATTTTCAGACGACCTCATTAACAGAAAAGAACAAATCTGCGTCCATTAAATGCCCGAATCCGCTTGGACACCTGCGCCACAATTATCAAACCGAAAACAGATTCACGGCGGCAAGATGCTTGCCGTATTAAAGCGGACGCTTTACGACACGGCGCGGTACGGTGCGCCCACGCATTGTCCGACCTGCTGACGGGTTTGCCATATGCTCACCGTGGACGAAGCCGTCGAATTGCGCGAGAACGGCATTACTAATCCCATCGTATTGCTCGAAGGCGTGTTTGAAGGGACGAATACGCGCACCGTCGATAACATAATTTGTGCCGCGTCGGCAGCCAGTGGCAACTCGAAGCCTTAATCGCCCATCACTGGCATAAACCGTTAAAGTCTGGCTCAAATGGATTCCGGTATGCACTGCCGGCTTCTTCCCGCACACCACACTTCCGCCTACACCGCCCTGAAAACAATGCAAACACGTTGACAGCATCGTCAACCCAGCTACTTCGCCTGCGCTGACGAACCCGACAACGGCATACGACCGAAATGCAGCTTGAAGCCTTTTGACGGCGTGTGAGGGCTTGGAAGGCGAAGAAAGCCTTTACAACCCGCTGCCATCCTGAACGTGCCGAAGGCGCGCGCCGCGATCAGCGTGCTGACTCGCGCTTTACGGCATCTTTCTCCGTTCGGCGGCGTGACGAACGCTCGAAACCCGTCGATGCGCCTGACTTCCCGCGTATTTGGCGAACGCGTCCGCAACCTCATTCTCCTATCGCTACGGCGCAACGTTTTACACCAGCAAGTCCACCGTGTCGGCTTTTCGATTGCCCTGCGGCTACGCCGACGGCTGGTCCGCGCCGAGCCTCGACCAACTCGCCTGTTGCCGTCGAAGGCAAAACGCAGCCGAATTATCGGCAGGGTTCATGGACATGATTACCGTCGAACTCGACGCTCCCAAGAAGGGTTTGGGCGCAGAAGTCGAATTGTAGCGACGATGTCAACATCAACGAAGTCGCCGAAGCTGCCGGACGATTCCGCGATGAAACTTTTTGCAACGTCAAACGCGAAGTTTACATACTCGGAACAAGGCTACGATTGGTGCTTTAAAGGTCGTCTGGAAATCATGGTATTGCCCTCAGACGACCTTTGAGCTTTTTATAAGTGCTTAACTTTAAACCAGTACGGCATTGCTCTGCCTTAGCTCTCAAAGAGAACGATTTCTAAGGTGCTGGATAGCACCAGCGAATCGGTTCCGTACTATCTCGTACCGTCTGTGCAGCTTCTGTCGCCTGTCCTGATTTGCAGTTAATCCACCATAAGGGCAGGATGTCGGATGCGTTTTGTGCTTAAATGGGAAATGCCGCATCCCAAGAGGTCGTCTTGAAAACATCAATACATCATAAAATCGAAAAAGCGCGTGAACCTTACGATTCTGCGCTTTTTCAGACGGCCCTCAATTATTTTTCTTGTCGTCTTTTCACTTCTTCCAAAGTCGGCATCTACCACGTCATCGCTCTTTCTTGGCGGAAGACGGTTCGGCTTGTGCGCTTTGCCTCGCTTGGGCTTCGGCTTGTGCTTGTGCGTAAACCATTTCGCCCAGTTTTTGGCTGGCTGCGCCCAGTGCTCGGCTTTGGGCATCGATGGCGGCTTTGTCGTCGCCTTCACGGCTTCTTCGGCTTCTTTCAACGCGGCTTCAATCTTTCTCGGCTGCGTCGAGTTTGTCGCCGTAGTCGGCCAAAGATTTTCACTGGAGTGAATCAGGGCTTCAGCTTGGCTGCGGGAAGCGACCAATTCAGTCAGTTTTTATCTTCCTCAGCATTGGCTTTTCGGCATCTTTCACCATGCGTTCGATTTCTTCTTCGCTCAAAGCCTGAAGAACCTTGATGGTGATGTTGGCGGCTTTGCCTGTACCTTTGTCTTTGGCGGAACATGCAGGATACCGTTGGCGTCAATGTCGAAGGTGACTTCGATTTGCGGCATGCCGCGCGGTGCGGGTGCGATGTCGCCCGTTGAACTGACCCAAAGATTTGTTGGCGGAAGCGTTCGCGTTCGCCCTGCACAGCATGGATGGTTACTGCGCTTTGGTTGTCTTCGGCGGTAGAGAACACTTGCGACGCTTTGGTCGGGATGGTGGTGTTCTTCTGAATCAGCTTTGGTCATCACGCCGCCCATGGTTTCAATACCCAAGCGACAGAGGGGCGTTACGTCCAGCAGCAGCACGTCGCTGCGGCCCGCCGCTCAACACTTCGCCTTGAATCGCCGCGCCACGGCAACGGCTTCGTCAGGGTTCACGTCTTTGCGCGGCTCTTTGCCGAAGAAGTCTTCACGGCTTGCGCTTTTCGGCATACGGCTTTGACCGCCGACCAAAAATCACGTCGTCGATGTCGCTTGCGCTCAAGCCGGCATCTTTCAATGCGTGCGGCAAGGCTCGATGAGAACGGGCAATCAGGTCTTCAACCAGGCTCTCACATTTGGCGCGGGTGATTTTCATCGCCAAGTGTTTCGGGACCGCCGGCAGTCCATGCGTGATGTACGGCAGGTTGATTTCGGTTTGTTGGCCCGCTGGACAATCCGATTTTGGCTTTTTCCGCAGCTTCTTTTCAGGCGTTGCAATGCCATCACGTCTTGTTTCAAATCAATGCCTTGCTCTTTTTGAACTCGGCGATGATGTAGTCGATAATGCGTTGGTCAAAGTCTTCGCCACCCAAGAAAGTGTCGCCGTTGGTCATGATACTTCGAAACTGTTTGTCGCCGTCGATGTTGGCGATTTCGATGATGGAAATATCGACGTGCCGCTGCCCAAGTCATACACGGCTGACTTTTGCGGTCTTTGCTGTCGCCTTTGTCCATGCCGAAAACGCCAATGCGGCTGCGGTCGGCTCGTTGATGATGCGTTTCACGTCCAAACTCGCGATGCGGCCCTGCGTCTTTGGTGGCTTGGCGTTGGCTGTCGTTGCAGTAGGCCGGAACGGTAATCACCGCTTCAGTTACTTTTTCGCCCAAATAGGCTTCGGCTGCCTCTTTCATTTTACGCAGGACTTCGGCGGAAACTTGCGGGGCGACAGCTCTTTGCTTTGCGCTTCACCCATGCGTCGCCGTTGTTTGGCTTTAACGATTTTGAAAGGCATGGATTCGATGTCGCGCTGCACTCTTTGTCTTCGAATTTGTGACCGATCAGGCGTTTTTACGCGCAGATGGTGTTTTTGGCGTTGGTCACGGCTTGGCGTTTCGAGCGGGCGCGCCCACGAGGATTTCGCCGCCGTCCAGATAAGCGATAACCGACGGTGTAGTGCGTGCGCCTTCGGCGTTTTCAATCACTTTGGTTTGACCGTTTTCAGAGATGGCGACGCATGAGTTGGTTGACCCTAAAGTCGATACCGATTACTTTTGCCATATTGATGGCAAGGTTCTCAAAGATTTTTTCTAAATTAATAATTGTGAACATTTTGTTCCAAGTTGACCTGTAAATAAGGCTGCCTCGATATTTTCAAGGGTTTTGGTTAGAAATTTTTTATATAAAATTCAACAAACTAGGACTATTTATCTGGCTGGTGACGGTATTTTTGTTTTCAGACGACCTTGTTCTTTGTTTTCCGATTGAGCACGGAACAGATTTTCCAAAAGGGATTGGAGCTGAGGACGGGGAAGGGTCGTCTGAAGACTTTTATGCTGATAAACTTTATCAAGCGGTTTCAGGATTCTTGTTTCGCCACGACAACCATTGCGGACGGCCACGCGGGTCGGACAGGGTGTAGCCTTTTTTTCATGACGCGACGATGGTGCCCGGCTCTGCTCGCTGACGACCGCCTGCATTGCTTGATGTTGGTGGGTCGAGTTTGCCGGCCGCCGCGGGTTGATTTTGATGCGTGGCGTCAAATGCTTTTTGCACCCGTTCAGCGTCATTTGCACGCCCATTAGCGCGCCGAAATTGCCGCCGGTCGAGCAGCGCCATTTCGAGATAGCGTCTGACCGGCAGCATTTCGGCGGCGAATTTTTGTCCGGCACTTGTGTATCAGCGATTTCGTTGATGGCGGCGGTGCAGGT
>BNJU01004892.1_pt1 | contig 48826 bp, 62 predicted proteins | sample 8539281 | NCBI WGS metagenome assembly BNJU01 (sample SAMD00202456, study PRJDB9452) | human saliva metagenome | isolation source: human saliva | place: Japan | reverse complement strand
CCTTGATAATAAAATTTTTATCATCTTTTATCTTTTAAAAATTCCCCTAGCAATAGGGGTTTTTTGTTGCACTTCAGGTTTCTTTCTTAATGATGGATTTCCTAAAGCTCTTCTTTTCTATGCCAAGCACACCTCAAAAAATCCTAACAAATACTCTATGTAAACCAAGGGTCCCCAAAAAATGATAAAATCGTAATTGTCCTATCTGCTACAACTATCAAGTACTTAAAAGTTGTTACCGATCTGAAAAAACATCGAAGAAAAGAACCCTCCAAGTTTTTGGCTTGGAGGGTATTTCGTTTCTTACAATTCAGCAATTTGGTTCAAGTTCACTTCTGCAACCGTATCGTTACCGAACATAGAAATGACCATTTTCACCTTGTTGTTATCAATTTCAGTGATCTTACCAGTATAGTCTGTGAAGGCACCGTCGATGATACGAACTGTATCGCCCACCTTGACATCCAAATCAAACTCTTGAACAGTTTGACCCATAGAGAGCAAGATACTGCGGATTTCTTCTTCCAACAATGGAGTTGGTTTTGAACGGTTCCCGTGTGATCCAACGAAAACCAGTGACGTTCGGTGTATTCCGAACAACAAACCAAGCTTCATCTGTCATGACCATTTCTACCAAGACATAACCTGGGAATCGGTTTTTCTTCGATTTCTTTTTATTTTACCATTTTTTTCTCAACTTGTACGGTTTGAGTTGGAATCTCTACACGCAAGATGTTTTCTAACATATTGTAAGTTTGCGAACGTTGCAAAAGATTCTCTTTTACCTTGTTTTTCATATCCTGAGTAGGTTTGTAGTACAAACCAGCCTTTATCAAAACTGTCCATTTGGGCATCCTTTCTTTCTGTTTAGCCTGCTCGAGCTTTTGTGAACATACTAAAAAAAGCCTCTTGGCTTTCCTTTTCCTAGCTTCATTATACCACATTTTGCAGGAATGCAAAGAGGTTTGCTGATTTATTTTTAAGAAAAGACCACAAAAAATGGGAGTGGGAAAGAACTCTGGTATAAAAAGGTTGAAAAGGTTCCCCAAACCTTTTCAATCTTCCCACCCCCGCATAGCTCCAACAGTCTGGGAGACTGTTGGAGGTTGCAGATAAAGGAAACATTGTTTCCGTCCACATAGGCCATCTTTGAAGCTTAAAAAGCGAACAAAGATGCCAATCAACCACTGCGTCTTGCAGTTATTCCTATCAAAAATCAAAGGCTGGACAGTTGTTGCCCAGCCACTTGGCTTCTTTTCTGGCTCTATAATTTCTGTAGTGGGTAAAAACCACCATAGGGAATTATGGAGCCTATTTTGTTAGAGAAAAAAAGTCCCATAAGACCTATAATGAAAAGTGACCAAACCATCATTAGAAAGAATCTTATGGAACAATTAAATTTTATCACAAACTTACTCGGAATTAAAGACAAGAACATCAAAATCTTGGATTATCTTGATGCTGGAACGCATAAAGAAGTCATCGCTAAGCTCGATTATCCTGCCCCTAAATGTCACAACTGTCAGGACAAATGGCTAAATATGACTTTCAAAAAAGAATCTAAAATTCCCTACCTCGAATGTGCAGGATACAAGACTCTCATTCGATTGAGAAAACGTCGTTTTCGTTGTAAAGTCTGTGGGAAAATGGCTGTATCAGAGACCTCCTTAGTCAAAAAGAATCACCAAATCTCAGCGATCGTCAACCAGAAAATCACTCAAAAATTAATCGAGAAAGTCCCTATGACGACTATCGCAGAAAGTCTATCTGTCTCTACTTCGACAGTCATTCGTAAATTGAAAGAATTCAAATTCAAGACAGATTTATCTTTCCTTCCAACTCACATGTCTTGGGATGAATACAGCTTCAAGAAGGGTAAGATGAGCTTCATTGCACAGGATTTTGATTCCAGAAAGATCGTAGCTATTCTGGATGGGCGGACTCAAGTAACTATTCGCAATCATTTCCTTCGCTATTCTAGACAGGTGAGAAGCCATGTGAAAATCATTACCATGGACATGTTTAGCCCCTATACTATGATATTGCCAGAAAACTTCGCTTTCGAATTTCAAGGCTCAGGCTGAAACAGTCCCCCCAGACTGTTTCACTCCCAAACGCTAAAATCGTTCTGGATCGTTTTCACATTGTCCAGCATCTCAGTCGAGCTATGAACCGTCTTCGCATCCAAATCATGAATCAGTTTGATCGGAAATCGCACGAATATAAGGTACTGAAACGTTACTGGAAACTCATTCAACAGGATAGCCGTAAACTCAGCGATAAACGTTTTTATCGCCCAACTTTTCGATCACACTTGACTAATAAAGAGATTCTCGAAAAGCTGCTTTCATACTCTCAAGAACTTAGACAGCACTACGACCTCTATCAACTATTACTCTTTCATTTTCAAGAGAAACAAGCTAACCATTTCTTTGATCTTATTGAAGAAGCGATTTCTTGTGTAAATCCTATTTTTCAAACTGTTTTTAAGACCTTTTTGAAAGATAAGGACAAGATCATGAACGCACTGGAACTGCCATACTCAAATGCAAAACTAGAGGCTACTAATAACCTCATCAAAGTCATCAAGCGAAATGCTTTTGGCTTCCGGAACTTTGAAAACTTTAAAACTAGAATCCTCATCGCTTTGAACATCAAAAAGGAGAGAACCAAGTTGGTACTCTCCAGGTTATAACTTTTCATCAACCCACTACAGTTGACAAAGAGCCTCTTTTCTTAAAAGAAATTGATCATGTGCAATAGGCCACGTGCAATGACTTTGTCGAACAAATAAATCAAAGCTACAAAGAAAGCGGTGTACTCAATCACTGAGATAAAGTTTTTCCATCTTTCCTTGCGATTTGGCCAAGTTGTATCTTTTAGTAAGACGAAAATATCTTTAATGAATTTCACAACTCTCTCCTATCGTGTTTCTTTATGGATGGTATACTTGCTGCAATGCTTGCAGAATTTATTGACTTCTAGACGTGTTGGTTTTGGTGTCCCACTCAACTTAATGGAGTAATTGCGTGATCCGCAAACCGTACACGCTAGACTTGCTTTTTTTAGTGCCATAACGCCTCCGTTCACCCCATTATAGCAAGATTTCTACATTTTGACAAGAATAGAAAATCTAGTGTCCAGAAAAAAGCAAATCTAAAGGGTTATCCCACTGGTTTTCTCCTCATTTTTGGTAAAATAAAACAAAAGGAGACGAATATGAAAAGTGATCACCTAAAAGAGAGTGACAACATTGAAGATCGGCGAGGGCAAAGCTACTCCCAGTCTTCTAGCAACAGTAACCTTGGCGGAGGGATTTTACAGATCTTACTATCGCCTGGAAGCCTCAAGAGTAAGATCATCATTATCCTCCTCATAGTCTTTCTAGGAGGAGGAGCTAGTCTTGGGGGACTCTTTTGGAAATGGGACTTCTTCTCAACCTTACCAGTCCACCCAAGTCACGCGCACCAACAAGACCCATGTCGACGATGCAGATGCCCAGTTCGTCAGCAAGGTCCTTGCCACAACAGAAGATCATTGGCACAAGGTCTTTCAAGCCGAAGGACGGACCTACCAGGAGCCCAAACTAGTCTTCTATACTGGACGGACAAAGACAGGCTGTGGGGTAGGTCAAGCATCGGCTGGCCCTTTCTACTGTCCAACCGACAAGAAAATTTATTTGGATATGAGCTTCTACAAGGAATTGACCACCAAATACAAGGCTAGTGGGGACTTTGCCATGGCCTACGTCATCGCCCACGAAGTCGGGCCACCACGTACAAAAACGAGCTGGGAATCCTTGGCAAATACCATCGGATGCAGCAAGGTCTTTCTGAAAAGGAACGAAATGCCATCAGCGTCCGCATTGAACTGCAAGCCGATTATCTAGCAGGTGTCTGGGCCCGCTCCATTCAAGACCGAAATCTTCTAGATATCGGCGATATCGAAGAAGCCATGAATGCAGCCCATGCCGTCGGTGACGACACTCTCCAGGAGCAAGCCTACGGCTACTCGGTGCCAGATAGCTTTACCCACGGGACTTCGGAACAACGCATGCGCTGGTTCAAACGGGGCTACCAGTACGGAGATTTGCAACACGGCGATACCTTTAGCTTGTCAGATAGTGAACTTTAAACAAAGATCTATTCAGAAATCCTTCTGAATAGATCTTTTAGAATATAGACAAATTGCATTTTACATAAAACAACTTAAGTGACGTTGAAAAATTAAAATAATTAATACTATTAGGATCATTTCAACAGAAACTTTCCACCGTGAGAAAAGTGCTAGAAACACTAGTGTTTCTAGCACTCGGGAGTTTTGGGAGTAAAACAGTTCGGGGAACTGTTTTAGCATGAGCCTAAAATTTGAAAAGCGAATGGGTTCAAAACGAATTGAACACGGGCTGCGGATCGTGTCAAAAAGATAAGTCTTCCTAGAATCTAAAGATTCTGCGTCAAACTTCCTATTTTGACTTTATCCGCCACGCCCTTTGTATCTTAATTTAGTCATGGAACTTCTTCGAAGTTCGCTGACGTCCGTACTCACCTAAGGAAAGTTGCTAAGATGACTTTATCTTCAATCTGCAAAAAACGATTCAGAAAAATTTCTGAATCGTTTTTTTGATTAGAAACCAAGCCAGCCTTTGAAGGTATCCCAAGCGTTTTTCGCTTTTCCTGGGATATCGGCCTCGTCGATTGCTTTCTTCGCATTATCGACCATATTCGACGCCTTTTCTTTGACATCCTCAAAGAAACCTTTGTCTTCTTTGCTGTCTGTTTCTGTCGTTTCTTCTCCGACTGGCGCAATGCCATTTTCAGCATAAGAGTTCTTCACCGAGTCAAACTGGGTACCGTCTGTATAAGGCAGAACACTGTTGGCAACATTGCGGAAAATCTCGGACGCCGTTCCAGCACTACTGTCCGTCAGGTAGTGATTTTCATCGGTCGTTGGGAAACCAAGCCACTGACTAATGACCACATCTGGCGTGTAGCCGATCACCCATTGGTCTCCAGAGAGGTCCTTGTTAAAGCTGGTCTCTGTCGTACCAGTTTTCCCTGCCATGGTATAGCCATAAGGCGCAGCATTAACCCCTGTACCATTACTAAAGGTACCAAGCATCATATTGGTCATCTTATCTGTCGTTGAACCACTAAGCACTCGGGTTGATTTCTGGCTGTGGCTCTTGACCACTTGGCCACTTGCATTTTCGATCTTGGTAATGAGGTGAGCATCATTCATGACCCCGCCGTTAGCAAAGGTACCATAGGCCTGAGCCATCTGCATCGGATTGGTTGTCACACCAGCTCCCAAGGCAACGGCAAGCGACTTGTCCACCTTGTCCATGTTGAGTCCGAATTTTTTTCCCGTATTCAAAGACCGTATCGAGACCCAAATCATTAGCGGTCGCTACGGCTGGAAGGTTAAGGGATTCTGCCAAGGCCTGGTACATCGGTACCGTTGGGCTAGACTGGATTCCCTGCGTAGTTATTGACCTCATAGCTTCCATATTGGGTGGTACTATTGTCCAATTCCTTATTGGTCGACCAACCTGCAGCAACAGCTGGGCTATAGACCACCAAAGGTTTGATGGTTGATCCTGGACTACGGGCAGCCTGGGTGGCGTAGTTGTAGGTACGGAAACCTGGATTTTGATCACTGCCGACACGCCCTACGAGAGCCCGAACCCCTCCGGTCTTAGGATCGAGGGCGACACTACCAGATTCCGCGCGCGTGCCGTCTTCCGCTACTGGGAAGAGGGCTGTATTGTCATAGATCACCTGCATGCTTGCTTGGTAATTTTGATCCAGCTCGGTGTAGATCCGGTAGCCATTTTTGACAATGTCTTCTTCGGTCAGGCCGTATTCATTGACCGCTTCATTGATGACCGCATCAAAATAGGATGGGTAGCGGTAATCCTCCGACTTGCCTTCATAGGCATCGACCAGCTGGCCATGGATATCCACAGCAGCTGACTGATCAGCCGTTTGCCTGGTCAATATAACCAGCTGCCACCATATTTTGGAGGACCGTATTGCGTCGATTGGTCGCATTCTCTACCGAATAGAGCGGGTTATAGATTTCAGGCCCCTTGAGCATACCGGCGAGTACCGCGGACTGATCCAGACTTAATTGACTGGCTGAAACCCCAAAATACTTCTTGGAAGCATCCTCAATTCCCCAAACCCCATTTCCAAAATAGGCATTGTTGAGGTACATGGTGAGGATCTCTTTTTTACTGTATTTCTTATTGATTTCAAGCGCCAAGAAGAATTCCTTGGCCTTGCGCTCCACCGTCTGGTCCTGAGACAGGTAAGCATTCTTGGCTAGCTGCTGGGTGATGGTCGACCCACCACCTGAGCGACCCAGGGTCAAAATCGCTAAAAAGAAGCGACCATAGTTGATCCCGCTATTCTTGTAAAAGCTCCGGTCCTCTGTTGCGACCACAGCATGTTGCAGATTCTCACTAATGGCATCGAGTTCGACATAGGTTCCTTTTTGCCCGGTCAAACTTCCCGCCTGGTCCCCATTCTTATCATAGATAATGGTAGTCGCCTTCAGTGCATTCTGCAAGTCCTTGACGTTGGTCGTCTTAGCGAGGTAGAAGAGATAGCCCCCTGTCAAGAGGCTAAAGCCTAGCCCAATGATCAGAAGAATCTTGGTCAAATGGAAGCGACGCCAGAAAACGACGGAAGGGGATGTTGAGAGAGCGGTTTGCTTCTGTGCTTGCCTGAGCGACTATAAGTCGGCTCTACTGTCTCTTCCGGTAGTTCCGTGTCTGGCACTTCTTCTGCCACTGCTTTGGGTGGATGATCCTTTCTAAAAAAAGTGATCAGGTTTTCAAATAATTCTTTTATTCTATTCATACCTGTTATTGTAACACCTTATCCTTGTCCTAGCAAGAAAAGATAGCTCATCCCCCTTCTCCCATTTAGTTTTCTTTAAGCTTAGATTTTGCTACAATAGGGTCATGAACTATCAATTTACCATTCCACAATCCTTTCCCCAGATGACTGTGAAAGAGCTGCTTGAGGACTACTTCCTCATTCCCCGTAAGATCCGGCATTTTTTACGAACCAAGAAGCACGTCTTGGTCAATGGCGAGACCATCAACTGGCAGAGCCCCGTTCAAAAAGGAGACCAGATCCAGCTGATCTTTGACGCGGACGATTACCCTGAAAAAGAGCTCCCCGCCGGAGACCCGAGTCTGGTCGAAGAACTCTATCAGGATGAGCATGTCATCATCGTTAATAAGCCTGAAGGCATGAAAACCCATGCCAATGAGCCGACAGAAATTGCTCTTCTCAACCATGTTTCCAGCTATGTTGGATCTACCTGCTACGTCGTGCACCGCCTAGACAAGGAAACCAGCGGAGCGATTTTATTTGCCAAAAACCCTTTTATCCTGCCCATTCTCAACCGCATTTTGGAAGATAAAAACATCCAACGTGAGTACTGGGCCTTGATCCAAGGAAGTTTAGCGCAAAAGGCCATCATCTACAAGGATAAAATCGGGCGCGATCGCCACGATCGACGCAAGCGCTTAGTCGATCCACGCAAGGGGCAGTATGCAGAAACCCAGGTGACGCAACTGAAAAAAATCGGGCGAAACAGCCTGGTCAAATGCCAGCTCAAGACGGGGCGTACCCATCAGATCCGGGTTCATCTCTCCCATCATGGACACCCGATTGTCGGGGATCCTCTCTATAACCCTGCACGCGGAGAGCGACTCATGCTCCATGCTCACCGCTTGACCTTCACCAATCCATTAACCCTTGAAACCATACAAGTCGAGGCCCCTTCCAAGAGTTTCGAAGAGGGTTGAAAAAAACTGAAAAAGAATCAAAAAGAAGCTGAGCAAAAATTGAGCTCTATAATTTCTGTAGTGGGTAAAAACTACCATAGAATTATGGAGCCTCTTTCTTTATAGAAAAAAGCAAAAGAACATAGCCCTGTCAATCAAGGCTATGTTCTTTCAATTTTCGTAGTTGAAATTTTAACGGTCATCTGACTCTTTTAATGTCTGTTTTTTCCCATTTTTTGAAAACAAAAACAATCCAAGTAGAGTTGTCAGTCCTCCCAAGATACTCAGAACCCATTGAGAACCTGTGACTCCTGTACGCGGCAAATGTTGTTGGTCCGAATCAACTTGCTTGTAATCAGCAGTAGCAGTCGAGTCAACTATCTCTTTAAATGTCGGATCCACTGTTTCTTTTGTTACATTTTTCGATGGTTTTAGAATATCTTGTTGAGGATGATTTATCGGAGTATGAGGTTGAACAGGAATAGGTTCTGGTGTTGGCGTTGGTGTTGGTGTTGGAGCTACCATTTCATACTCATATACGACATGAGTTGTTCCTTCTTTTAAGAAACCTGATGTAGGTGCAGATGATGGAGAAAGACCGACTAATACATATTTTTGACCATTCACTATGAGTGATTGAGGTTGCTCATTCACATTCTCCGCTGCATTATACGGTAGAGGTTGTCCATTTGAACCATAAATTGGTAGCGTTGGAGTATCGATATAGCGACTCCTTAGCTGCCTATCAGTCCCCTTTAGGACATAATCCACAACAACATCCCCTTGGGACAAAGTTGATACATCCTGGTCGGCCATATCTTCTGTCTCTGATACGTAATATGTAGCAGAACCATTTCTTAGCGTATAGATTCGAACAAAATTAAAAAATGTCTGTTCATCAATATTCGTATCATTTGGAATCGTAGTCCAATCACCATTGTTCGGAGTAATATAGGTTTTCGGGTTCGATACAGATCTAATCAAGTGACCATCACGAACATAACTTTCATTAATTAAGGCTGGATTCGCTAAAGCACCAAGACCCTCAACACCACTATTTGAGTACACACCATGTGAAGAATACTCCTCCAAATGTTGAGATCCGTTCTCATAGCCAGAGAGCCCACCCTCGCTACTTGACTTCCAGTCCATTCGAGCATCAATCGCTAAATACTTGATTTTCTTGGCTTCTTCTAGTGGAAGAGTGACAGCAACTCGAACTGCTTGACTTTTAGAAAAATTCGTATAAATGCTATACGACAACATTTTTTCACTATCAACAAAATCGTATTCCTTATTATTAACCACATAAGGAGTCTGACCAGAAGCGACTTCTTCTGCAGTTGGAAGATTAAATGGTATGTTATCGTAATCCTCATTCAGAGTTTCCCGATCAATCACCTTCATAGGGGCATTGACCGCAACAGGATTTCCATTTTCATCCCTTGTCCCAACTAATGTAAAATCCACCTTAGCTTCTGCAAGATTCGGAATCCGAATTGCAAGATCACTTACCGTCATCATTTGATCACTAGAGTGCATTCTTTGATAAGCAACTGTATAGGAGTAGGTGACATGTTCTCCATCGCTACTGAGTGTTGCAGGATGACCTTCCACATTCACATGCCCACCGTCACTTACAATATTATCTTGTTGAGAAGAAGCCACGTTCTCTGGTTGCATCACAGGATTCGCTTCATTTAAATCTTGAGAATTAGATGTCAAAACAGTTGATGGTGCTGAAGAAGTACTATCTGTATTCTCATCTGCGTAGGCAATTGTTGACGTAAAGGCATTTAAAGTAACTACTGAAAATACTGCAATTCCTAATTTTGTCAATTTTTTCATTATTCGTCTCCCTTTCATAAAAATAATAGACCGGTTCACACCAAATATTATTTTTTTATCACTATTTATTGAAATGGTACGACAAAGAAATCCTATTGTCAAATAATTATTTCAACTTCAAATTATCCTACACAAATTCCGAATAATAGCCTAAAAAAACAGAAACATCATCAAATTTTTTTCCCCTTTATTACAAATTAAACAAAAAAATAACAGAATGTAGACAAATCCTTTCAGCAATTAAAAAAATTTCCCCTTTTAGAGACTGGATACAATATATTGAAAAACTCTTAGAAATACTGATATACCACTATTTTTATGAGTTTTTACTTTCTAGAGTAAAAGAAAAAGATTGAAGAAAATTGTCCAAAATGGACTTTTTCTTCAATCTGAAAAGAAGCAAATGTTTCTTCTTTATTATTGATAACGTGGGCTAGCAAATCCTCGGATATTGCCATGACCGATTCGGTAGGTTTTTCTACGAACCTGATCATTTGAGTTTCCTTCAATGGTGTGAATAACCCCATTTGAAACGCTCTCAACAATTCCAATGTGGTCTGCAAAACCATTGTTAGGTTGGCTATCTTGATCCCAGTTGAAGGTGATAATATCCCCTGCTTTTGGTGTAGAACCTCCATCTTCATTCCAAATTCCAAGACGTTTGAAAATCTGAATGTGACGTTCGACCCCACATTCACGACCAACTAAATCGCTAAGACCTTCACGTTGGAAAATCGTTGTTACAAAGATATCACACCAGTCATCTGTATTCTTCACTGCATAACCTACAGGGAGAGGGCGCACACTGTTATAATCATTCACTAATTGTTGATGTGCCGCACTACCTCCACGGACCCCAACCAGACTGGCTGCAGCTCGTAGAACACGATCCCGTTGACCACTGTCAACACGAGGACTCAAGCCTGTTTGTCCAGTTGTACCACGCGGATTCAAGGCCGTTTGACCAAGGTTAAATCCTTCAACTCCACCATCGACATAGTCTACATAAACGTGTGTCGTATAGTTGCCAGCAAGGTTCTTATGGTTAACAGCCGAAACCTGAACATCCGTCTGCGTACCAGTCGGTGCTGTTGAATACCAGTAAAGATTTTCTTGGTGATCTTGAGACCAGGCTGCGACACGAACATTTTTAATTTGACGACCCTGAGGGGCTTGATCCACTTCTACCGTATAAGTCCCTGCTTCTACATTGACATTTTTAATAAAGGCACGTGTTTTCGTATTGGCATTACGGAACTCAACTTCAGTTGAAGAAGCCAACACGCCTACTCGACTTCCGTCATTTTGAATATAGTAAAGGTGGACATAGTACAAGCCTGTAGAATTTTTGTGGTCGCTCGCTTTGACGGATACTTTGTAATCTCCATTCGCTTGACGCGCAGCTTCATACCAGCGGATATCATCTTGGCCGTCCTTAGCAGACCAGATAGGAACCTGAACAGTACGAACGCCCTTAGGACTGTAGACATCCTTGATGATAACGTCAAAGGTTCCTGTATCCTTGTTGTTGTTTTGGATTAAGAGAGTACCGGTTGGTTTCTCAGCAGGCATATTCACTCGAACAAATGTGTCTCTTAAGAAGTGTTTGTGTCCACTTTCATCCACTAAATACACATTTGTCTGATACATCCCTGTTTCATTGTGATGATCACTTGATTTTACTGTGTACGTGTATGTCCCATCCGATTGCTTGATACCTTGATTCCATACAACATCGTCTTCACCATTTTTTACTAGTCCATGACGGAAGAAGGATTTCTCTGATACCATTTGGTGATTGGATATTGGAAACCACTACATCATATGAACCAGATTTTACATTCTTAACCTCAAGTTTCACTGAAGGTTTCTCAGCAGGCATATTCACTCGGACAAATGTATCTCTTAAGAAATGTTTGTGTCCACTTTCGTCCACTAAGTACACATTTGTCTGATACATCCCTGTTTCATTGTGATGATCACTTGATTTTACTGTGTACGTGTATGTCCCATCCGATTGCTTGATACCTTGATTCCATACAACGTCATCTTCACCATTTTTACTAGTCCACGACGGAAGAAGAATTTCTCTGATACCATTTGGTGATTGGATATTGGAAACCACTACATCATATGAACCGGATTTTACATTCTTAACCTCAAGTTTCACTGAAGGTTTCTCAGCAGGCATATTCACTCGGACAAATGTATCTCTTTAAGAAGTGTTTGTGTCCACTTTCATCCACTAGTACACATTTGTCTGATACATCCCTGTTTCATTGTGATGATCACTTGATTTTACTGTGTACGTGTATGTCCCATCCGATTGCTTGATACCTTGATTCCATACAACGTCATCTTCACCATTTTTACTAGTCCACGACGGAAGAAGGATTCCTCTGATACCATTTGGTGATTGGATGTTGGAAACCACTACATCATATGAACCGGATTTTACATTCTTAACCTCAAGTTTCACTGAAGGTTTTTGTTTTTTAATTTCTGTATCAACAGTTAGGATACTTTCATTTCTTGCTGCTACCACTCGTGCGCGTGCGCCGTATGGAGCGCGACTAGCTACCACGGCAGGTGCTGGATGCTCTGTTGCACCCTTCTCACTAGTGACTTGCTCAGAAGACGGGTTGTCACTAATAGTCGGTGTGATAGGTGCTGCCTCTGTTGCAACGGTATTTTCTGTCTGAACACCTTTCTCAACTCCCACTCCTTCGTTCACAGTATTCTGCGTTTCTGATGAAGTTGTTGTTTTTGCAACGACAGCTGACGTATTTTTCTGGTGTTTGATCGGACGCATGTTGCTCATCAGCTTTGACTTGATGTGTCGAAAAAGCTAACAAAACGGCTGTCCCAGCATAAAAAATAAGATCTTTCTTTTTCATGTATCTTCCCTTACAATTTTTTACGGATTGTACCCACATAGTAGTATTATAGCACAAACCGTCGGATCAAGAAACCTCTATAAAAAGTATAAGTTGAAGTAGAAAAATAAAGTTCTTAGTTAATTCAGTAAGTCCCTATTCATTAAAATTAAAAACGAGTATCTCCGTCTATGAGAATACTCGTTTTTCAAAAGAAAAATAGATTATATCTAATTACCATTGAATAAAATTTACTTACTTTTTTTAGAAACAGTTAAGCAAAAAAACACTGAAAAAAATGGTGAGCCTAATTTCGCATCAATTGGATCTGTACTTTTTACTGAGAAGATATAATCAATAGAATGCCACCCATTGTTTGCCACATTGAATGGATCTCTCACATACGTTTTCCCATTATCGTAGCCTTGTAGAACGATTTCATGCGTATACGGAGCATTAATAAAAATGCTTTCCTCGACAGCGGCAAGAACATGTTTTCCTGATACTAAAGTTGCTGCGATTGCATCCTTGCCTGTAAGCATTTGGCTTGTCAATCCCCAGTTTTTAGTCGCAGCAACAAGTCCGTCGGCATCTGTACCAGCTACAGCAATTTTATTAAAGGAGTTGGTGTTATAATACAAATAATCCGCAATTGTAGTCGGTAACACTTCCTTTCCAAGAATATCTGTGAATGCCATAGCTAAGGAAGTCGGAACACAGCCGGATTGGTCCATATTGCTCACACCATACCACTTTCCAGCCCAACGAGGATCACGTTGAGAATAATAGGTTGTTTGTGGATTCACCTTTTGATTCCGTGGGGACAAGGCCGTTTGACCAAGGTTAAATCCTTCAACTCCACCATCGACATAGTCTACATAAACGTGTGTCGTATAGTTGCCAACAAGGTTCTTATGGTTAACAGCCGAAACATGAACATCCGTCTGCGTACCAGTCGGTGCTGTTGAATACCAGTAAAGATTTTCTTGGTGATCTTGAGACCAGGCTGCGACACGAACATTTTTAATTTGACGACCCTGAGGGGCTTGATCCACTTCTACCGTATAAGTCCCTGCTTCTACATTGACATTTTTAATAAAGGCACGTGTTTTCGTATTGGCATTACGGAACTCAACTTCAGTTGAAGAAGCCAACACGCCTACTCGACTACCGTCATTTTGAATATAGTAAAGGTGGACATAGTACAGGCCGGTAGAATTTTTGTGGTCGCTCGCTGTGACGGATACTTTGTAATCTCCATTCGCTTGACGCGCAGCTTCATACCAGCGGATATCATCTTGGCCGTCCTTAGCAGACCAGATAGGAACCTGAACAGTACGAACGCCCTTAGGACTGTAGACATCCTTGATGATGACGTCAAAGGTTCCCTGTATCCTTGTTGTTGTTTTGGATTAAGAGAGTACCGGTTGGTTTCTCAGCAGGCATATTCACTCGAACAAATGTGTCTCTTAAGAAGTGTTTGTGTCCACTTTCATCCACTAAATACACATTTGTCTGATACATCCCTGTTTCATTGTGATGATCACTTGATTTTACTGTGTACGTGTATGTCCCATCCGATTGCTTGATACCTTGATTCCATACAACATCGTCTTCACCATTTTTACTAGTCCATGACGGAAGAAGGATTTCTCTGATACCATTTGGTGATTGGATATTGGAAACCACTACATCATATGAACCAGATTTTACATTCTTAACCTCAAGTTTCACTGAAGGTTTCTCAGCAGGCATATTCACTCGGACAAATGTATCTCTTAAGAAATGTTTGTGTCCACTTTCGTCCACTAAGTACACATTTGTCTGATACATCCCTGTTTCATTGTGATGATCACTGATTTTTACTGTGTACGTGTATGTCCCATCCGATTGCTTGATACCTTGATTCCATACAACGTCATCTTCACCATTTTTACTAGTCCACGACGGAAGAAGAATTTCTCTGATACCATTTGGTGATTGGATATTGGAAACCACTACATCATATGAACCGGATTTTACATTCTTAACCTCAAGTTTCACTGAAGGTTTTTGTTCAGGTCGTTTTCCAATATAAACATTTGTCGTTGTTCCTCCCACACCCGTCATTTGTCCATTATTCTGAACATAGTAAAGGTGGACATTGTAAAGACCGGTTGAGTTTTTATGGTCCGCTGCTTTTACATTGACGGTATAGGTCCCATTTGCTTGACGGTTGGCTGTATACCAAACAAGGTCATCTTGACCACCTGTTTCTGACCAGATTGGTACAGAAACTGTTCGAACTCCATTTGGCGCCTTAACATTTGAGATGACAACGTCAAAGCGTCCCGCCATGGTATCGTTATTGACAATGTTAATTTTCCCACTTAAGCTACCTTCTGTCGGGTCTGCTGCAGGTTTTGCGTTCGCTGTAAAGCGGCCTGTATAGTCCACACTATGGTCAAAGAGGTGTTTTCCTGGAAGCAATTCCGCTTGAGAAGTGAACTGCCACGCGCCAGCTTTCCCATTGTAACGCAAGCTTTTCGCATCGTTTACAGATAGTTTTGGAGAAGGGTATTGGGCAACCCAGAAATTCTGAAGACCAAATTGGGCGGTGTTGACAGGACCTTTTTTACGAAGGTTATTTTCATCCAACCAGCTGGCACTGGTGTAGAACATCAAGTTGGTGTAGCCATTTTTGCGCATTTCGTCAGCCCAAGCTTGGGTGTTGCGGTTAATATTTGGCTGCATCTTGGCATCCTCAAAATCATTAACCACGAGGGTGTTCTTTGGAAGGTTCAAGCGTTGCGCCACTGCAATATAGAACCGTGCTTCTGCACGCGCTGCTTCCTCAGAAGTATAGCGTGAAAAGTGGTAGGTCGATACTTGCAGACCCGCAGCTTGTGCATTACGAATTTGGTTCTCCGCATTCGGGTTCTTGTACCAAGTGTCTTCTGTCAATTTGACAACGACACCGCCCACACCTTTATTAGCTAGGGTACGGTAGTCGCCAATACTAATATCTCCGTTGTGGCTACTCACATCAACGAATGATTTTGGCTGAACCGCCACATCTGTCGAGCGACCAGCTGGAGCATGAGTGCCTGTGTTAAAGAAGGTCGTGCTTCCTGTATTAGACTGAAGAGGTGTTTCTTCTTTCTCAGGAGTCGATGTTTCTGTAGCTTTCTCTACAGATGGGGTTCCACTTTCTGAAGCCACAACCTTGCTCGCAGGTGCCACAGGCCACTCGGTCACATTTGCTGGTGCCGCGTAGTTGCTTGCGACAGGTGCTACCGACTTTTCAGCAACAGCTACTTCTGACTCTTTTTCAGCTTGGACTTGGTTGCCTTCAGTAGTAGTGGCCTCATTTGAAACCAGCTCATCTGCACTGACTCCCTGAGCAGATACAGCCATTAAGACTGCCACTCCAGCATAAAAAAATAAGATCTTTCTTTTTCATATAAACTTCCCTTTATACAAATTTTATACGTTAATCATTTTACCACACGGTTTCAGCGATGAAAAGTTTTATTAGGCGAATTTTTAAAATTAGTGATATTTTTTTAATACCATGTTATAAAATGACGTGTAACAAAAAAATATGTCCATCGTATATACTGGTATTTCGAAAAACAGTATAAAAGAAGTTGAACATATTCACAAATTATTCATACAAGCGCTTATATGAAGCTGAACTAGGGAAAATCGAGGATTGTTTAATGTAGAGCTCAAACCCGCTGGAAGAGTTCATTCCAAATAGGGCTTCGCTAAAACTATAGATTAGAAACTTTTTAGAAGACTATACAAATACAATCAATGAATAGTTAAGACGAATTCATGGGTATCAGTCTGTCAAAAAGAGGCTGGGACAAAAGTCCGACCTCAAATATAAAAAAAGCGAACAAAACTAGTTTTTCTGGTAATCAGAATTCTTCTTTGTTCGCTTTTTTCGCATTTAATTATAGATTTGAAGGGCTTAATAATTAAGATTTTTAAAAAATTGAAATCTTTTTGTCCCAGCCTCTTGAAATATACTCACTTAATCAGCGAAACAACTTTGTTTCACTTGGCTTGACAATTAAGTTTTTATTAATATCCATTTGGGTTGTTTTTGCCAACGCCAAGAATCTATAACCATATCCTCAATGCTTTTCTCAGATTTCCAACCAAGCTCCTTCTCTGCTTTTGTCGTATCAGCATAACATGTAGCAACATCTCCAGGACGTCTATTTTGATAATATATGGAATCTTGATGTTATTTTCTTTTTCAAATGCATTAACTAAATCTAAAAACGCTATATCCTTGACCAGTTCCCAAATTATAAACATTAGTACCCTTTGATTTGAGATTATGCTTAACAGCTATGACGTGTCCTTTAGCTAAATCAACCACATGAATATAATCTCTAACACCCGTACCATCAGGAGTGTCATAGTCAGCGCCGTAAATACTAAGAGCCTCTAATTTTCCTATAGCAACTTGTGTAATATACGGCATCAAATTACTAGGAACTCCATTTGAGCTTCACCTATCAATCCTGTCTCATGTGCACCAATCGGATTAAAAATAACGTAAATTTGTTATAGACCAATCAGGATCGGCATTTGCTAAATCACATAAAATTTGCTCATTCATTAATTTTGTATTACCATAGGGATTTATTGCAGATGTTGGAAGGTCTTCTGTTAATGGAGATAAATTATTCATACCATAAACTGTGGCACTTGAACTAAAAACAATATTTTTAACACCGTTAGCAAACCATAACCTCTAACAAAGATAGGGTCCCAACAACATTGTTATCGTAGTATTTCAATGGATTATAGACTGATTCTCCAACTGCTTTATGTGCAGCAAAATGGATAACTATCTGAATATGGTTCTCTCTAAAAATTTGATTCATCAATTCTTTATCTAATATTGATCCTTTATAAAAACGAATATTCTGACCTGTAATTATTTTTTTAATCGATTCAATACTTCAGGAGAACTATTTGAAAAATCATCCACCACAACAACTTCAAAAATTAGAAGCCATAAGCTCAACAACCGTATGGCTGCCTATATAGCCTGTACCACCAGTAACTAATACCTGTACCATATTGTTTCTCCTTATACCTTAAACCTTAATTAACCAATTCTTTCTCAACGATTTCTAAAAGCACGCTCAATAACCACATGCATGTCGTAGTATTTATAGTCTGCCAAACGTCCACAGAAGATAACCTTGTCGTTTTTTTCTCAGCTTCTTCTTGGTACTTAGCAAACATGGCGTTGTTCTTTTCATCATTGATTGGATAGTATGGTTCATCCCCACGTTTCCAATCAGCTGGGTATTCCCGGGTGATAACTGTCTTGGGTTGTGTTCCATACTCGAAGTGCTTATGCTCAATGATTCGAGTATAAGGAATCTCACGCTCTGTGTAGTTGACCACGGCATTCCCTTTGATGGTTTTCTTCATCTAAGATTTCGTGTTCAAAAACGAAGACTGCGATACTCCAACTCACCATGCTTTGTAATCAAAGTACTGGTCAATCATTCCTGTAAAGACAACCTTTTCAGCTGAAGCTTCAAGCTCTTCACGATTGGCAAAGAAATCAACCCCAAGTTCTACTTCTACATCGCCCAGCATGTTTTCAATGATGACGTTATAACCACCGATTGGAATTCCTTGGTAACGGTCATTAAAGTAGTTGTTATCAAAGGTCAAACGAACTGGAAGACGTTTGATGATAAATGGCGGAAGGTCTGTGGCAGAACGTCCCCATTGCTTTTCAGTGTATCCCTTAATCAACTTTTCGTAGATATCTGGACCGATCAACTTGATGGCTTGTTCTTCCAAGTTCTTCGGTTCAACATCTTTCATGTCAGCTGTCTGCTCCGCAATCTTGTCCTTGACTTCTTGAGGAGTCTTGGTTCCCCACATAGCATAAAAAGTATTCATGTTAAAGGGAAGATTGTAAAGACTGCCCTTGTAGTTAGCTACTGGTGAGTTGATATAGTTGTTGAATTCAGCGAACTGGTTGACATAGTCCCACACTTTTTTATTGGACGTATGAAAAATATGGGCACCGTACTTATGGACGTTGATGCCTTCAACCTCCTCACAGTAGATATTTCCACCGATGTGATCTCGCTTGTCAATCACTTTTACTTTTTTACCACGTTTTGTAGCTTCATGTGCGAAGATTGCTCCAGACAAACCAGCACCAACAATCAAATAATCGTACATAGTTAACTCCATTATTTCTTAAATATTTGTTTTAATTCTTTTCACATCTACCACTCTCAAAGATAGAATTGCGATTAGATAAATGATCCCACCAAGCACCGCATACACGAGTCACATTCAGGTAGGGGTGAAATGTAGAACGGTTTTACAAGTAGCAAGAGGCCATACATCAGAGCAGATGCGAAAATAATTTTTGTCATAGACCCTATAATCGGAACTTCCTTGAGGTAATGACGGGTATAGTGCAGTTGAATCAGCCATACTAAGGATTCTGTTAAGACAGATACAATGGCTGCACCGATGAAACCAAAATGAGGTAAGAAGAGCAGATTCAACCCGACACTGACAATAGCAGGAATCGTGGTAGACAGCATAAATTCTTTGTTCTTATCATGTGGAATGAGAATTTGAATCCCCATGATATTGGTCCACCCGATGAAGAACATACGGAAGATCATGATAGCGATGGCATAGCGAGCATCTTGGAAATCTTTTCCCAAGAAAAATTGAACAAAGTCATCATTGACAATCAGCATACCCGCAATGATTGGGAAAATCACCAAATTATAAACCAAAAAGGACATTTGGTGCATCTTGTTAACCGCCTTGTGGTCTCCAGACGACAAGAGACTCGATACACGAGGCAACATGACACTCCCAGTGAGGTGACTAAGGTCAACAAAATATTTACGAGTTTTAAGGCTTGGTCGTAAATCCCTACATCCTTTGTGGAAGCGAGAGCCCCAAGCATAGTCCGATCCAAAGTGACATACAAAGAAATTGCAATCTGCGGTAAAAAGAGCAGAATGACTGGTTTTAAATGGACCCGTGCATAGGCCATATCAAAACGGGCTTTTCCCAATAAATTCACGGGCAGGTAGCCACATACTGAGCTGACCTAATAGCTCAAAGATGGTGAGTAAGAATACATAGAGATACAAATCATTGGCAGATTTGACAAACAAGAAGATGGAGATGACTCCAACCAGTTTGACCGTGATATTTCGAACCGTAATCTTACGAAAATCTTCCAATCCCTGAAAGAGCCAGGAGATGTCGAGTCCCTTCGAAACCAAACTGAGCCCCAAGATATAGGCCACAGGGTTTTGCATGGAAGGAAGCGACAAGCACAGCAAGACATAGAGCAGGATGGACACAAAGGTCGCACCCAACTGGAGGGTATAAATCCCCCAGAAATTCTTTTGGATGTCTTTCGCGGTGTCCTGAGATCTCCTTGGTTCCATAGTTAGCCACTCCCAAGGTCGCCAAAAGGATAAAATAGGTGACGATGGAGTTGAAATAACCATAGGTTCCTAAGTCATTCGAGCTAAAGACCCGTGTCACATACGGAGTGGTAATAATCGGTAAGATAATCACCAGCAACTGGTAGGAGAGATTATAGGCGTAATTTTTTAACACTTTCATGACTGTCTACAATCCCCATTTGAAGACCGTTTTAAACGGTGTGATCAAATCCGTCGCAAAAGCTCGATGAATATCTGGAATGGTTTGAACTTCTCCATCAACGTGGATAATATTTTTCAAACGACTTTGGACCCGACGATTAGCCAGCATCTCTACAGCCCGCTCAAAATCCTCACGACCTGAGCGAGAAGACCCCACAAAAGTCAAGCCCTTTTCAAGAACATCTCTTGTATTGACCGCGACCCGGTTGTCACTAACCCCCATCAACATCACAGTTCCCTGAGGCTTAATATGATCAATAATGTCGTTGATGGCTGGTTCACTTCCTTGGCCACCAGTACACTCAAAGGCATGATCAAAAACGTTGATCGTCTGTCAACTCGCTGGTCAAAATTGCTTGATGAGTGAAATTAAACAATTGCAGTTTATCACTATTGCGCCCAACTACAGTTATCTTCAAATCTGGGTAAAGATAGTGCAAAGAAGTCGCAACCACATATGAAAGACTCCCATCTCCTAAAATCAAAACAGACTCTCTTCGTTGATGGGCAATGAGATCAAAGCGATGAATGGCATGCATGGCAACACTACTAAATTCCGCTAAGGCTGTCACAGGGCCCTTAACTTCTTCTGGATAAGCCACTACACGATCTAGCGGTAGGGCAACGACTTCCTGCATAAAGCCATTATATCCACTAGATAAGAAGTGCGTCCCCTCCAAATAATTTTCAAAGAAGACATCCTCTGTTTGATGAGGAGGCTGATTGGGAACCATGGCCACAATCTGTCCTGGTTGATAGGTCCCTGTAGGATCTGCTACCACGATGCCAGACGACTCATGGATCAGGGCCATGGGTAATTTCTTTTTAAGCACCTTAGGATCCCGTTTCCCTTGATAGTAACGTTGATCCGCATGACAAATAGCCATGTAATAAGGGCGAATTAACACCTTGTCTCCACGGCTCATGTCTTCTTCTTGGTATTTGATGGTGATATTTTTCGGCTGGGTCAGCTGAAAGATTTGGTTCAACATATTAATTGTCCTCAATCATACCGCGTGCAATTTTCAAATCTGTAATCGTCGTAATTTTAATATTGGAATATTCCCCTTTAGCAAGGGCAACTTTTTTGCCATTAATGACAAAGATCTTGCAGGCATCTGTTAAGACTTCTTTTTGCTGATCACTCAAATCATGGTACAAGGCAAGAAAGTCTTTCATTTTGAAAGTTTGAGGGGTTTGACCCTGATAGAGGTATTGGCGTTCAGGGATATCCGTGATAAAAGTATTGTCTAAGCTTTGAACAATGGTATCGGTCGCTTCAACCACTGTATCCACAACATCATGGCTCTTGGCTAGTTCAATATTTTCTTGGATAGTTTTTAGGCTTACAAAAGGACGAACCGAATCATGGGTGACGATAATATCCTCATCTGTCAAAAGATGCACCTCATCGATAGCTGTGATGATATTTTCGATGGTAGAGTTGCGGTCACTTCCTCCCTCTACAATCAAGATCCGTTCCTTGTAAGAAGCCAAGTATTTGTCAACCAGGTCTTCTGTGTAGGTCACCCAGTCCGGATGAATCCCCAATACAATCTTCTGAATCTCATGGACCAATAAGAACTTCTCAACCGTGTGGATTAAAATAGGACGTCCACCTAAATCCAAAAATTGTTTGGGCATATCCGTAATCCCCATCCGTGAGCCTGTCCCACCTGCTAAAATTCCTGCATAAATCACTGCATATTACTCCTTCTACAATATATATTTCAAATATACTAAGAAAATTTCTAACTTTGATATACAAACAGTGTTTTCATGAACTATTTCATATTTTTATTATATACATATAGAGAATATAATCTCATATGAATTATATTTTTCTACAAAAACATCCTGAAAACTTATAATCATTCAGACTTGTTATGCACCATTACTAAATAAGTTAGTTTCATAATTCTATTTCTAAAAATGGTCGATTCCTCACAGTCAAAACCAAATCCACTCATGATATTACCTTAACAGTAAATACAATTTCGGGCACAGCATAAAAAGTATATACTTCATTTTTACTTTCCATGATAGCTTCCCATTTTTGTAATAGTTCACCAACTTTGATTCTCAATAACTCTTTATCTTTTGTAAAAATCTTTTTAAACCGGAGTCAGCTTTTTGCACCAATCACTACAAAACCACCTAATATCGCTTGCAATGATTGGTGCAGTTCTTCGCTTGAATATATTCTTTCCTAACTACTTCTTCATTTTTAGCAACCGCATCGAAAAAAATTCATACCTTTTTCAGTAAATGTTGAACGGACAATACTTCCCTCTCTTCGATAATAATTATATGTTTCAAGCGGACTAATAATAATTTTATCTGCAAGAGCAAGGTGTTGCCCTACAACATAAAAAAATCTTCATAAATTTTTCCCAACTGGAAAAGGAACTTTCTCCAGGATACTTCTATGATAGAGTTTGGCACAAGCGGAAACCGTTGCAAATTTATCATCCAACATTGCCTCTAGAGCCTTTTCTTTTGTGAATGGAACTAAATCTTTGTAGTCTGACTCTTGCAATTTATAAGAGGTATATGCATTATATTTAGACGTTGCTTTTACTTTTAGTTGAAATTAAGTCTGCATGATGCTCTTTGTGAATTTTTCACGATTAACTCTAGAGTATATTCTTCAAGATAATCATCTGGATCTAAAAAGAAAATCCAGTCTGAATTCGCTTTAGAAACTCCAAAGTTACGTGCGTCAGATAAACCACCATTTTCTTTGTGAAAAACATGGATATTTTCATACCGATTTTGCATAATCCTCGCATAACATAGGAGATTTGTCTGTTGAGCCGTCATTTACAAGAATTACCTCAAAGTTTTGATAGGTCTGTTTCATTAGGGCTATCTATCGCATAGTGCAAATAATCTGCAACATTGTATATCGGAACAACAATGCTGATAAACATTCTAAATCCTCTCTTTTTCTTTCTTCTTAGAGTACTTCTTCAAGATTGGATTTAAAAATAAAAACCTAGAGTATAGTTGGTTTTATAGTTTAGATAAGATAATTTATCAAATCTTTTCGTAGGATTATAGTTATAAGAACTTTGTTGGATTTTCACTATAAAGTTCTCTTTGAAAAGCGTCTCCGAACCATCAACCATCCAGGACAAATCTACCTGCAAGCTAATCAAATATTCTAGAACATCTGCAACGACTTTCTCTAAAAACAATATTATCTTTTTATTCTAGAATAGTAGTCTAAAAATAGAATTAGTTACAATCAAATGATGACGAACATTGCGCTTCATACTCTCGATATTCATACTCTGTTCAGGTCTTCCAATATAGTATTGATAAACATCATAATTCCAGTAGATAAAACTATGAACATACTCTAAGGGAAATAGAGTGTACTGCATGTCAACGTAAAAAGTTTTTTTCACTCAATCGAATGTTATTCTTCGATAAGATAGATGCTTTATAAGTAACTGAATGCATCGAATTCGTACATCAGGAATTCCGTATATGTCTTACCAACTTTATATTTATTAATAAAATCATTTCGGATAGCAGTACCATTATATACATGTTGTTCCGTAAAATCGGTAATAATCATTTCTGCATCAGTAGTTTCAAGACTATCCAAAAATTTTTCAAATTCTGACGGAATAACCCAATCATCCCCGTCAATAACTTTAAAAAATTTCCCTTTTGCTTCTTGGATACCACGATTGATGGTTGAGCCATGTCCACCATTTTCTTTTGTTATCACTCGTCCATTCAGTAGAGGATCTTTCCTAAAACTTCTTCCGCTACTTTTTCTGTATCATCTGTACTACCATCGTTTATAATTAAAACCTCAAATTTATCTTTATACTTTGAGTCTACTTGTTGAAAGGATTGAATCCCTTTTGAAAGGTAGTCCTGAATATTATAACTGGGCAATACAATTGTTAACAAACAATCTTTCATCTTATCTCCTAAATCGTCTCAATCAATTCAATCCACTGTTTAAGTATTCTTTTTATCAAATTTATCCATATTGTCTCTAGTATGCTCTGAGAAAGATTGCCTTAATTCTTCATCTTTCATCAGTTCAAGCAATTTTTCACTCATCTGATCCGTATCATAACAATCAATCAGAAAATCCATTGACGCCATCTTCGACAATCTCACTAGGACCCGTTGGACATCTGAAACTAACAATTGGTAGGTTGTATTGTTGAGCTTCTAATAGGACTAAAGGCAATCCTTCGTAGCGAGAAGTCATAACGTAAATACCATGATTGGGATAAATATTTTCAGTTCCCTTTACATTTCCTTTTAAAATTAACTTGTGAAGAAACACAACCTTCTTCTAGTTTTCTTTTTAGCTCCTGTTCAATAAGTTTATCACCCGATCCATATATATCCCACTGCCAGTCTGGATGTTGTGATAATACTTTTTATAGCTACTTCGGCGAGATATTCATATCCCTTTTGACTGTGAAATCGACCTACCGTTATTATTTTATTTATATTATTATTAAATGGAGTATTTTCAGAGTCTTCTTCATCAATCCAATTATAAATAGCATTCACTTTATTTATAGGTATATTATATTTATCTGAATATTTTATTCTATCTTCTTCTGTTAAAGTGACAATCTTGTCAAAAAATTTAGCTCCTACAAATCTCTGCACTTCCTACTTCTAAAATCACGAAATTCTAAACCATGATGATCACAGAAAACTATTTTCACATTTAATCCCAGAGTAGCTAATCTAACCATAGTATTTGTTAATGGGGTGATAGAAAAATCACTTCAATTTTTCTCTTTTAATATAGTCTCTTAATTTACCCGTTAATTTTAATGTAGCAGTTCTAATTCTAAGATCACCCTTGTGAAAAATTTATTAATGTCACATTAGGATTAATATCATAATTTATAAAACCATCTTCATCCAACAGAATAGATAATAGTTTTACATCATAGTATTGTGATAATTCATTAGCCATATTAATAGCTACTTTTTCAGCTCCACCAATTTTACTTAGATTATATCTAACAATTGCTATTTTTTCATTAAATTAATTCCTTACATATAAAAAATGAAAGTATTGCTTACTCATTAGGGAAGGAGATTTCTAAAATGATATGTGATTCTCTATCTTCAACTGCAGGTATTATCATATAATCACCATACATCACAGTTAAATAGTGCTCAATATTATTTGGAACATTCCACTTATGTCCTTCAAAAATTTAATTTCCTAGTTAACTGCATATCTTCTCTTATAAACATCTCGTCAAAATAATGTTTTTCTTCCTGATGGAACGCTAAGGTATCTCGACTTATTATCCTTGCATAATGAGTAGATGCTTTCCGTAAGTCTTGTAAATTGTCTCAAAGATATAAAACTAGTTAGAAATCCCAAAACTAGTTTTTATTCGAAAAATAAGCCTACTTCTTTATGCTCCTTCATAATCTCTAGCATCAGCTGACGATTTTTATAAAAAATTTCTACATGATAGTAACAATCCAATCCCCATGCATAGAATACCATGAAGTTGTCTCAAAATTTTTGAATTAGGAACATTTTCAAGCCAAAAAATATCAATAAAAAATCCACATTCCTCAACTCCAACATCCTCTCGACCACGTAGAACTGTTCCTTTTTGTCTGATGCGACCAATAGGCATGCCATAGTTTGGTGTTTGTGAATTATGTATCCAATACTTATCAGAAAAATTTCTGAGAAAATTTTTGAAAGAAAATCTCCCGTTCACTTCCTAGCATAAATATATCCATATCATCATCCCATGGAATAAACCCTTTGTGTCGATACGCTCCTAGTGCACTCCCACCAGAAAGAGAATAGTACAATCCTTCTTCCTCACAAACTGTTACAATATCTTCCATGATTTTTAATAAATACTCTTGATATTTTTAGAAGGAGTTCGCCCTCTAATTTAATAAATTTACTATCTGAGAACTTTAAATTTTTAAACAGTGTCACGGTAGATAGTCCCATATAATCCTCCAAAATTAAAAAAATAATTGTGCATAATATTATTATGTAAAAGGCAAATCTGAAAAGAACTGAAAAATATTTTTCACCAGCAAATCTGTTTTACTGAAATCAATCAAATTAAATGGAAAAATTCCGATTGTATAAAATACCTATAAATAATGAAATAGATACAGTGCTAAACGTTCCTAAATATATAAAACTACGATTAGACGGTATAGTTAATCTATTTCTATACGTAAACAAAAACGTAAGCGGAAATGACTATCATTGGCAGAAGTAGAAACAGATTACGATCATATATAGTTTCGAAACGGAACCGAACCAACCGATAATAAGGTGATATAGTATGTCATCTTTACAAACGTGATGCGCCAGTCTTTTTCAAATCGTACAATTTTTCCTAAAAATTAAATACATTACCAAAAAAATAAAAAACATTAAAAAGCAAGCCAACATATAAACGTACTGTTAAAGTAGTGTTAAACAAGTCTGCATAAGACGTATTATCCGAGTATATTTCTATCTTTCTAACAAATGACTCAAAAATAAGCTAATCCGGTCCATCGAGCTATTAACGGAAACACTCCAAAAAGTATAGGAAAACTTAGTATCATAACTATACTTTTTAAAAATAGTCACTTTTTTTCAATATTGGGAATGCCAATCTTAAAAGCAATAAAAATAAATAATCGCTGAATGAATTCCTAATGGTATTAAATACAAGAATATGGTTTTTAAAATCTGTGTACTCATTCTTTGAATCTATATATAACAACAACATTATTAATGAGACAGCCATACAAAAATCTCCATACCGCTAGTTGTGTATCTATAGTTGTTTAATATTAGCACAGTCAAAAATACTATTATATAACTTAGTTTAGAACATTTTTCTATAACTATTAAAAATATCTATAACAACATAACCAAAAACTAAAAATAGGTTACGAAAGCTGAGATAAAACTAAGCAAGCTATAATGATAGGTATTTCTAACTAAGTACATTAATAGTGTAAATACTGGAACAGATCCGTAATCATATCTCCCAATCTGTAATCCAGAAGCAAAAATCTTTAAATAACTGCACAACATTATTATAGTTAGTCAGTACACTTACAGCTCTAAAATGAAAAGCTCCATCGTCCAAAAGGATGCGGAATGTAGCGTAATGAAATAATTGAAATCGATAAACAAACCAAAAATTAAATACAATTTAGATAATTTTTATCAATAACTACTCCTACAACACTTAGTACCAAAAGAAGGTACAGGGAATAATAAAAACAATAATATAGTCAATAATAAAAGATCATTTTTAAAAAACTCTGCCCGTATTTTTGCCTAAAAAAATTTAGCTTGTAAAAAGATTTTCCCTTTTTCAAACTTATTTATTTTTCCATATATAGAAACGGCATTTCTTTTATTCGTAATTTTTTTCTTTAGCCAACCAAACGTTAAAAAGTCTCTCGCTCACTCGTCCAAAAAGTCGTGCTTCAAACGAAGAATATTCAGAAATATCTAGAGTTTTATACAATGAATCTAAAAATCGGAAAAAGCCACTCACAATATCTCGATACATTCTCTTTTGACATAATAAACATATTAAACATGTAACCACTTCGACGTCTCATCACACTATCAAAAGAATCAAGATAATCTGGAAATAATTTTGCTATTATTTCTCTAGTGATATCAAGATGAGCATGTCCGTGTGTATGTGAATAATGAGAATACAACGTTTCAATATAGTATTTCCTTTTTGAGGGTACCACAACATCATACTCTGACATAAGTTCCCTTATTTTTCAGACAATACCACTCATTTATATCCATATCCTTTTTATATGAGCGCTTTACATCTGTAAAAATATCGGCGATAATGTACCATGCCTAAATAATCGCAATCCAAATTTTTTCCAAGCCCAATAAAGCCCTGTCAACTCGCAATAATACGGATTTAATTTAGATATATTTTTCCCTTCATTATCCCTTTGATAACCTAACTCTTCCTTCCCTTCACTACCAACATGAACAGGTAGATACAATTCTCTATTACTAGGCATGATATAGTTTTTATGTGTCGCTACAATGATTTTAATTACCCTATCCATTTTAATTTCCAATTCATTATGATATTTTTAAAAAGATTTAAACAATTGTGTAAATCTATCTTCGTTTCCCTTGATCTATACACTTATAACATATAGATTTCAAGTTATAATGCGCTCCCTCCCTAGATATCACTTTCTTAATCGTTAAAAAGAAAAATTTTTGATATCTAACCAGAATGATTGATTCAATGGGTAATACAACTCTAATTCGCATCTGTCAGGATACTGAACATCCTCCTTCCCTGATACCTGCCACCATCCTGTAATTCCTGGCCTAACTGATAATAATATTTCTTGTTCAGAAATATTATACTCCGATAATTCCTTTGCTAGTATTGGTCTAGGCCCTATTAAACTCATTTGTCTAAACAGAACATTTACAAACTGTGGTATTTCGTCTATACTTGTTTTTTTCTAATAAAAATTACCAATATTTGTTAATCGAGGATCTTCATTTGGTGGCAACTTATACCCATTATCAATATATTTCTGGAACAATATTGATCCGAACGCAAAATATTCTCTGCATCTTCTATCATTGATCTAAATTTAATAATTTTAAATTTTTCCTTGTAATCCAATTCTATCTTGTGTAAAAATATACTACCTTTATATCCATTAACTTTATAAATCAAGAATATAATTAACGAAAAAGGGATCACCAAGAAAATGGTTCCTAATAATCCCGCAACAACATCGATTATTCCTTTCATAAATAGATAAAGATAATAACTCTTCTTCATCTTTTCCTCCGGATTTTTAATAATCCTATTCTTTACTTTTTCCCGTACTCTCCGTAAGATCCATATCCACCGTATGAACCATACTCAGCAGCTTTGATGTTAAATTTATTGAGAATGACTCCTAAGAAAGGAGTTCCCGTTTGTTCTAATTGTTCTTTAGCTTTTTGGACAGCCTTGCGTCCATTGACACCAGATTCCGTGATCAAGACAGTTCCATCACAACGTTGGGCGATAATTGCTGCATCAATTACAACTCCAATTGGAGGGGTATCCACAATAATGTAGTCATAGTGTCTGCGCAAAGCTTCCATCATCGTCGAAAAATTCTTACTTTGCAAAAGACCTGTTGGGTTAGGCGCTATCTGACCCGACTCAATAATATCTAAATTTGGGAATTCTGTCGTATATAGGACTTGGTCCAATTGGCTACGACCAGATAAGAAATCGGTCAGGCCTTGGATCTTCTCACGACTACGGAAAACCCCTGTCATCACAGAGTTCCGGATATCACAGTCGACCAAGAGAGTTTTGTAACCCGCACGTGCAAAAGCTACTGCTAAATTGGTCGATGTCGTTGATTTTCCTTCATTTTCTTGAACAGAAGAGACGGCAATAATTTTTAGGTCCACCCCGCTTAATTGAATATTGGTCGCAAGAGCATTGAAGTACTCTTCTGCCTTCCGAATTTCTTGCAATTTATTTTTTGAAATTTCTAATGTATTCATGCTATCCTCGGTCTACAATTTCTTAATATCTGGCACAACACCAAGTAGGGGCAAGCCCATGAGTTCCTCTACATCTTCTGGTCTCTTGACACGATCATCTAAGACTTCTACCACTACCAAGAGGACCACTATCAGGCCAGCTCCAGCAACAAATCCGAGAAGGACATTACGTCGGATATTTGGTGAAGACGGTGATTGAGGCACTTCCGCCTCATCCAAAGTCGTTACATCGGACACCTTAGTCACAGAGATGATCTTTTCAGCTGCTACATTCCGAAGACCATTGGCAATACGAGCCGCTTCTTTTGGATCTCCGTCCTTAGCCGTGATCGAAAGGATACGAGTATCTGTCGGAACGGATACACTGATCTTTTTCGACAACTCAGCAGGTGTCATATCGAGTTTCAATTCTTCGATGGCTTGGCTCAAGACATTTTGAGAAAGAATGATTTCACGGTAGTCCTTAACCAAGTAAGAACCAGCCTGCAAATCAGAGTTTGTCAAGGCATTGTTGTCCTGATTTTGACGGCTGACCACATAGATACGGCTAGTACTTTGGTATTCTTTCTTGGCTAAAAAGGCACTATAGCCAAATGCTGCAATGGCAAAGACAAGCGCGACCAAAATGATTGAAAATTTGCGTTTCCACAGAACCTTCAGCGTAGCGAAAACATCGATTTCCACTGCTTGATTTTCTTGATTATTCATGTTCTAATTTACTCCTTCATGTGGATTTTTCTCCACGTGTTTTATGGTTAGATTAATTCATCTGCTAACAAGAGTTCTTGATTGCCGACAAAGAGAGCTTGTGCGCGTTGTTCTCCGTATTCTTCCTTGATCAAGTGATAAGCTTCTGCCATATAGGGTGGTCGTTTATCCACATTGTGCATGTCACTGGCCACAAAGTGTACCAAGTCTTTTTCTAAGAAATACCGAGCTCGTTTTTTTCAGTTGTTTTTGCTCATCCCCAAAGAGACGAGGCTTGAGAACACTCGAGCTATTGATCTGCATGTAACACCCCATATCAATCATCTCTTGCACGCGTTCCTCATTTTTTTCTCCAAGCACTTGTAGCGCTCAATGTGGGCCACTACTGGTGTGATGCCTAGATGAAGCAAGCGATCCAAAGCAGTATGAATCTCCTTATAAGGCGTTCCCATGCTGAATTCGATCAGAGCAAAACGCGTCTCTGCCAGACTGGGAATGGTCTTTTCTTCCAATTTTTTTTCAAGACATCATTGGTAAAGTAGATTTCTGCCCCGTAATAGATCTTCAAATCTGGTGCGACTTGCGCCGCAATTTTTCTTCACTTCTTGAAAAATTTTTCTGCAATTTTTTTCTTCAGGGGTTTCAAACATCCCCTTGCGACGATGAGAAGTAGAGATAATAGTCCGTACCCCTTTGGCGATAGCTTTCTTCCAATAAGGCACGCGTATCTTCTCTTGTCTTTGGTCCATCATCCACATCAAAGACGATGTGCGAATGGATATCAATCATTTTTTTCATTTCCTTCCATTACCTTTTTGAATGGTTTCCTTAGCTTTTTGTCAAGCTGGCTTGATCCAACTCCATGACATAGAGGTTGGATCCAGGCATAGCATAAGATGGCAAATCGGTACGCCCTTGTCCGGTGATTGCTTGGGAAGTCACTTCATAAGAGCCACCCGTTTCCAATTGGGTATTGATCAGGTTCATCATAGTTGGTAACTGCATGTTGGTTTGAACGGAATCTTGAGGTTTCCGATAATCTCATTGTAGTTACTTAAGACCTTTGTAGAGGTCAACTTTTTGATAATCGCCACAATGACTTTTTCTTGGCTTTTTTTCCCACGGTCATTGTCGCCACCTTGAAGAGAGTAGCGTTCTCGAACAAAAACCGAGTGCTTGCTCTGAATTCAAATGGACCTTTCCAACTGGGAAATGGAACTTGCCATGAAGGCTCGTGAATTCTTGGTCATTTTCCACATCGATTCCCCCTAGAAGGTCAATTAACTTGAGGAAGGAAGTGAAATTGAGACGAACGTAGTAGTTAAGCTTGATATCATAGAGATTCTCAAGGGTATGAATAGAAGCATCCACTCCGTAGATCCCCGCATGGGTCAACTTATCATTTTGGTTGTTGCCTCCATCCGCAATCGGTACATAGGCATCCCGTGGTGTCGTTGTCAATAGGACTTGCTTGGTCTTACGATTGACCGTCATGATGATATTGACATCTGATCGAGAAACCGATGTTACCGGACCATAGGTATCGATCCCGCTAACATAAATGTTAAAGACATCCGCATTGGCAGACACCTTGCTCGTCGCCGCCACTTCTTTCCGGATTTTGTAGGAGTAGATTTTCTTTAATTTCTTCGCATAATCGGCATCTTCTGTAGCAATCGTATCCTCAAAGGTACTATTCAACACTATAGCAGTGGTACTACCGTCTTGCAAGCTCTTATAGGCATCCAGATAAGTCGGTGCGTCTACTACGGAGATTTCCTGTCCCTTGGTCTTTTTGATATTGTCCAAAAGAGCCGTAAGGTTGGCTTCATTATTGTTGCCCTTTGGCGTCACCACTTCCTTGATTTCTTTGATATCTTTAATGTCACTGTCTTTCTTGACATAAACTGCCATCTCAAACTCTGTATAGTTGGAGTGCCCATTGACATTGCTAGTCAGATTCAAGAGTTGTTGACTGGCAAACAGAACTCCTGAGCTAATCAGCAAACCGCCCAGAAGCAAAACTACGGTCGTCTTTTTAGCCTGGTTTCTAACAACAAACCAAGTAGATAAGAGCAAGAAGACAGCTAGTAGTGCAATCACGAGAACATTGACATAACGAAAAGCCAAGATATTATTGGCTAGCATGGTATAGATCGCCCAAATAGCTGTGAAAAACAAAAAAATAAGCAAGACGGAATTAATGATTCGCATTTGCCCCCATTTTTGAATCGAGCGACGGCTTCGTCTCCTTTGCGACATGAAAACCTCCAATTAGTACTTTCTCATATTTATTATAACATATTTCTACTAAATGACGCATTATTTATCACTTTTTTGTCCAATAAGTACAATTAAAATGCAACGAGCCTCTATAAACGATCGGATGCCTTGCATATTTATGCATAGAAACTAAAAAAGGCTGGACCAAAATGCCCAACCTCCAATGAATGATCGCCATCACTATATAATAGCGCGCTGATAAATTGTACAAAGTCCCACCTTGAGGGAGTGGACTTACGAAATAAATTTCTTTCATTTTTTCGTATTTCTATCCCGGAGCTCATCTCGCATCTTCTACCTCCAACACTCTCCCGGGGCGTTTGCCCCTTACGAATCTGAGACTATTGAAAAAATTTGGAAGTCTTTTTAAACTAAGACTAGAAATATGAAAGCAGAACGATTTTTAAATAAAATTCGTTCTGCCCTACTTCTTTACAAATGCTCTATAGCAAATCATCCCGTTTGACCTGCTCAAAACTTTCTTTTGCCATCATTGAGCTTGTCCCAGATGACAACCTTTCCTTCTTTTAATGATTTTTGAACATCAATAATCCGCTGGTTAGAAGACCCTCGGAACTGCAACATGAGGTTGCGTTTACTCTTATCATAGCGGCCATCGACCAGAATATCAATCAGTGAGAGAAGCTCTAGTTTGTCTGGTGTCTCTAGCATCATTTCTTCCCAGGTGTAGCCTGTCCATGACCAGATGTCTTTTTCCGGCAATTCTTTCCGAATGCGTTTAACGAGAGGCAAAAGAATTCCAGTATTCAGGAATGGCTCTCCACCGAGTAGGGTCAAACCTTGAACATAAGGTTGGGCCAGATCTGCCATGATCTGCTCTTCTAACTCTTTGGTATAAGGAATGCCTGCATTGAAAGACCAGGTCGCTACATTGTAACAGCCCTCACAGTGAAACATGCAACCCGCCACATAAAGGGAGTTGCGCACCCCTTCACCATCGACAAAGTTAAAAGCCTTGTAGTCGATGATGCGCCCTTGACTCAGTTCCTCACTCTTCCATTCGCCTGGTTTAGGTGTATTCCATGTCATCCTTCTACTCCACTTCTATCCAATAACGCTCCGTTCCATTTCGAACATCTTCAAATTGACCGCCATTAGCTAAGATAACCGCTCGACTGGCAGGATTTTCCGTGCTACAAGTCACCAGAGCACGATGGATGTTCTTTTCTTTAGCTACTTGCAGACCTTGATGGAGAGCTTCCTTGGCATAACCTTTTCCCCTTTCAGAAGGGCGGATGGAATAACCGATATGACCAGCATAATTCAGCAATCCCTCATTTAGTCTCAGCCGTAGATTCAAAAAACCTAAAGCATGACCTGAGTCATCAAACAATACGAACTGAATTGATGGGACGCGATTTTCAGGCAATCCTATTCCCATTTCTTTATTAAGGTTAGTTTCTAGCCAATTCTCATAATCAAAGTTCTCAGCATCCCAAAAGCCGCCGTCATGAGCAGATTGGGTCTCTTCAAACTCTGTCATCATGTTTAGAATGGTTTCTTTATCTGCCAGAGTTGGTCTGCGTAATTCCATCTTTACCTCCCCCATACGAGAAAAGCGAGAGCGAACTCTCACTTTTTCTTATTTTTATTTAAAAATTGTTCTCTCAGGCTGGCTACTCGGTCTTTTTTATTGATTCCACCCTTTGAATGCTTCTCGTGGAATCGTTGAACCTGAGCCTTACCCTTATCATCTAATTGGTATTTTCCCATAATGTCCTTTTCTAATCTGTCACTTGGTGTCCAACTGATTTGATCGTGGATCCATTCATGTGTTTGACCCGTGCAGCGATTTCCTTATGACGGCCATTGACCATCGGACGAGCTTGAGGGTTTCCTAGATAACCACAGGTCCGTTTGACCACATCAACCGTTTTCGGATCGCTGTTGCCACAGTTTGGACAAGCAAATCCGCGCTCAGTCGGCGTGAAATCTCCCTCAAAATCACACTTGTAACAACGGTCAATCGGCGTATTGGTTCCGAGATAACCGACCCGGTCATAGGCATAATCCCAAACCGCCTCAAGGGCTTTTGGATTTTGTTGGAGCACAGGGTATTCACAATAGTGGATAAAGCCACCAGAAGCTCCAGCTTCAGGATAAACTTTTTCAAAATCCAACTTCTCAAATGGCGTTGGGTTCTTACGAACATCGTAGTGGAAACTATTGGTGTAGTATTCCTTGTCTGTGATATCCGGAACCTTACCAAATTTCTCCGTATCCAGACGACAGAAGCGGTCTGTCAAGCTTTCTGACGGTGTCGAATAGATAGAGAAGTGGTAATCATACTGGTCAGACCATTCTTCCACGCGCGCTTTCATATCCTTGATGATATCAATCGTGAATTGTTTTGCTTCTGGATTGTGTTCCCAATTTGGACCATAAAAGACGGTTGCGACTTCATAGAGTCCGATATAGCCAAGAGAAACAGTTGCTCTGCGATGACGGAAGAGCTGATCTACCTGGTCATATTTACCCAAGCGTTTCCCGAAAGCCCCATATTGGTAGAGAATCGGTGCATTGGCTGGTGTTGCTTCTTTGGTGCGTTCCACCCGGTAAACCAAGGCATCTTCAGCGATGTTCATCCGTTCATTAAAAATTTGCCAGAATTTTTCCTTGTCGCCGTCCGACTCCAAAGCAATCCGAGGGTAGATTGACTGTCACGACTCCCGAGATTCATCCGGCCAGAATTAACTTCCACACCATTCTCGTCCTTCCAACCTTGAAGGAAAGAGCGACATCCCATCGGAACCTTGAAGGAGCCTGTTAATTCTACAATCTTGTCATAAGACAAAACGTCTGGGTACATGCGCTTAGTGGCACATTCCAAGGCCAATTGCTTGATATCATAGTTAGGAGTTCCAGGTTCTAGGTTGAGCCCCCGCTTGAGGGTAAAGATCAGCTTTGGAAAGATGGCTGTCCGATGTTCCGATCCAAGTCCCTTGATTCTAATTTCCAAAATCGCCTTTTGGATTTCCCGTTCGAAGCGATTGGTTCCAAGACCAAAGCCAAGCGAAGTAAAGGGAGTTTGTCCGTTCGAGGTAAAGAGCGTATTGATCTCATATTCCAGCGATTGCATGGCATCATAGATATCTTTTTGAGTCTTGCTCCAAGCATAGTCCTCTTGCTTTTCAGGAAGTACCCACTCTTTGGCATCTGCCAAGTGTTTTTGGTAGTTCTTTTCTGCATAAGGGGCCAAGACTTCATCGATCCGGTCAGCTGAGCACCCCCCGTACTGACTAGAAGCTACATTGGCAATAATCTGCGAGATTTGAGCCGTTGCAGTTTGGATGGACTTAGGACTTTCTACTTCTGCATTCCCAATCTTAAAGCCATTTCTGAGCATGCCTTCAAAATCGATCAAACAGCAGTTGGTCATCGGTGTATAAGGGCTATAGTCCAAATCATGGTAGTGGATGTCCCCTTTTTGGTGAGCATTGGCTACGTGTTTGGGCAACATTTTGAGACCAATAGACTTACCGACGATCCCCGCAGTCAAATCCCGTTGCGTATTAAAGACATCGCTATCCTTATTGGCATTTTCATTGACAACAGCTTGGTCCTTGTTGAGGAGTTTGCCGATGGTAAAGTTGATGTCCGTCGCTTTTGAGCGCTCAAAATCCCGCTGAGTCCGATAAGTAATGTAGCTCTCAGCAATCGCATATTCGTTGGCTTGAAGCAATTCATGTTCAACGACATTTTGGATCTCATAGATCTTCACGCCCTTTGGGAATCGCTCCAAGATCTCTGCGATCACACGATCAACAATGGCTTCTAGTTTGGCTTCCAGCACGGGAGTGAGAGAAGCCACTTCTTCTGTTGCCTTCAACAAGGCTTTATAAATTTTTTCAACATCGAATTGAACACGACGGCCATCTCGTTTTTCAACAAAAATATCCGGGGCCATTCTCAGTTTTTCTTCTCTCAAGGTGATCATACCAAACATGCCTTTCTTCATTCATTTACATACAAGTTGTATTATACCACTCCAAAAATAAAAATCAATATCTTGTGGTGAAAATTCTAAAAAACTTTCCAAAACACAAGATATTGATTTCATTAAGACCGTTGATAGAGTTTGAAATGACGGTATTTCTTCTCAACTAGACGGTAATTTTCTTTCAGCAAGTTCTTCATATCAGAGGTCAACTCTACCTGATTGTTGACTACAATATACTTGGGTTCAGACCGATCGATTTGTTGAATCACATTGGTCCGATTTTCATTTATCCCCAGATAAGACGTCGGGGTTAATAAAGCAGATGCGGCCAAACGATCGCTTTCTTGATAGAGAGTAGCCGTCGCATCCCAAGCATAGATGGTATCCTTCGACTTGGTGTGATGGTTAATATAGCTGGCAATAGCGCTCCGTTCACTCGATTGGCCAGACTGAAGCACGACATCTTGAACCACTGGATTCACCAATAAATAGACAAGGGCCACTAGTGGTAAGAAAACTTGGCTCGTAAAGTAAGCAGCCCAAACTTCCTTGTTTTTCTTCTTCCGACCACGACGTTCAGTACCCTCGCTCGCTTCCCCATCACGTGAGAACCAGACTGCAAACAAGGGAAGAACAAATGGCAACATCGGTAACAATTGGTAAGCGCCCTGTTCAGGAAGACCAATAGACACAACGAGGACAACCAGACTACCTACCCATCCCATAAAGCGGAAGATCCGGCGAGCACTGCTACTTTGCTTGGTAAAGGACATCAAAAAGGCAGAAACTAGACCGAAGGCGAGCGCCAACAAGCCATAATAAATGGCATTACTGAAGGCCTGTCCATTACTAAAATTCAAGGCATTAAAGACATAGGTTACTTGGTTAATGGCATAGCCAAAAGTTTGATTCCAAACGGTCACATACCCAATTGGATAAAAGACGAGTGAAAAACCAAGAAGAGTAGCCAGCAATTGATAAAAGCCACGCGCCCATCTTTTCTGCTTGATATTAAAGGCTGTTAATCCAAGGAAGGCCAAGAAGTAGAACAAGGCACTGGTCATTGGATCAATCAGGAAAGCCACAGCTGCAATCGCACCGTAAAGGATAAAACCTTCGTCCTTACGATGCCCAATCAGATAAGCCAAAATAAAATTCATGCTAGCAAATAGGATTGGAAGACTAAAGAAAGTTACATAAGTCCCGCCAAAACCAAGGCCTAGCACCAAGAAATAAAAGAGTAACTGGACATTCTTCGCTGTATCTTTATCAGACACCAGTAAACGCACAACCCGATAGAGATAGGTACCCGAAAAGAAGAGGGCAATCGCTTGGAGAATCATCAAGAGCCAATGGCCACCAGCCAAGCTTCCCAACCAGTTAATCGCATAATAGAGCAGACCATTGGTTCCGTAAAAATCACCAAACGGTACTTGGCCTTTGGTCATAGCCCAGCCAGCATACAAGTTTTGAGATTGTTGATTGGTTGCAAAACGGGTTAAAAACGGCACCCCGACATGCAATAAACTAATCAAGAGACTCAACACAAAGGAATCGCTAGGGGCACTGGACGCTTGGATTGACGACGGATAGGCTCAACTGCCACATCTGCCTCTAGCTCTTCCGTATTCTCTTCTACCTTAGATGCTTCCACTTTTGTCGCTTCAACTCCCGCCTTACGCGAACGACGACTCATCCGACTAAGCGGTTGCTCCGGTTCCTGTTCCGATTCTTGTGTAGGTTCTGCTACTGCTTCTGGCTTTGCATCACGAATAGGCTCTGATACCTCCATTGCAACCGGCTCCTCCAAAACTTCTGCCTGCTGGCTATGAGTCGGCTCTTCTTCACGAAAGACTGATTTATCTAGCACTTCGCGAATCTCACGTGTATCCTGAAAACTATCTCCCACGTGAATCCCTAATTTTTTCGAAGTCATTTCTTGCTCTTTTTCGCTCATTCTTTTTCCTTTTTCTAGATCTTTGCTCTTTCCTTTTAGAAAAAAGCCCATTATCTTCTCTAGTATACCAAATTCTGCCGACCCTGTCAGCCTCTTATCACATAGTCATATGTAAAAAGAGTCAGGCATCTCGATTCCTGACTCTGATTCTCGTTTTTATTCATTTACAACATCGGTGCGAACAATTGCATAATTTCCTTAATTAAGCTTTGGTGCCAAGTAAAGCGGAAGGTATCCTCTGTAATTTCTTGAGACACTTCAAAGATATGGTCAAAGTCCTCCCGAATCTTTTTCAAGGCAGGCGTCCGATACATCCAGATGGCATTTTCATAGTGATGGACCAAACTGCGGTAGTCAAAGTTAATCGACCCTACAACCGCCATTTCGTCATCTGCCAGGACTTGCTTGCTATGGACAAAACCAGGTGTATACTCATAAATCTTTACTCCTGCATCCATCAGATCCAAGTAAGCCCCACGAGTTACGATTTGGATCAATTTTTTATCTGGAATATGCGGGGTCACGATCCGAACATCTACCCCCTCGAAGGGCTGCATTGCGGATATCCTCTGTCAAATCATAGTCAATGATCAAGTAAGGAGTTGTGATGTAGACATAATCCGTTGCTTGATTGATCATATTTTGATAAACCGTCTTTCCGACCTGCGACTTGTAAATCGGCTTTGGTCCACTCCCATAAGGAATGTAAAGCCCTTCTCCCTCAACCGCCTTGTTTTCAATATGGTAGCGGTCAAAATCCTCGATTTCCCCACGGTTGATGTACCAGTTCATGAGAAACAGTCGGGTCAAGGCTTTAACAGCTCGTCCATCTAAACGAATGGCACTGTCCTTCCAGTGACCAAAACGCTCAATGTGATTAATGTACTCGTCTGCCAAATTGACACCACCTGTATAGCCAATCTGCCCATCAATAACCAAAATCTTGCGGTGGTCACGATTGTTATAAGCCACTGTTAAGCGGGGGATCACCTTGTTAAATTTATGGGCATCAATTCCCATCTTTCGCAACCGTTTGGTATAGTTCCCTGCCAAGGTCGCCATACAGCCGATATCATCATAAAGGAGTTTGACTTCAACCCCCTCTTTTACTTTCTGTTCTAAAATCTCTAGGATGCTGTTCCACATCAAGCCCTCGTCAATGATGTAAAACTCGATGAAGATAAATTTTTTCGCTGCTCGCAGATCCTCTAGTAGTTGCGCATACATCTCCTCCCCTAGAGGGTAAAAGGTCGATACCGTCCCATTGTAGAGATCCGCATTGTGGTCCATGGATAAAATCGACTTGACCAAGCCATAAACCGCCTTGCTTTCTTGCTTGAGCTCCTTACGCAACTGATGACTATTGTCCTCTCGAAACTTCATGGACTCCATATTTTCCAACTGGATCATTTCCTTCTTGGACAAACGTCGCTCTCCAAACATGAGATATAAGAGCGATCCAAAGACAGGAATGACAGCAATCAAGAGCCAGGTCACCTTATTTTCAGGAGGGGTATTGCGATTGACAATAGCCAAGATCGTCGTCACGTATAAGAGCCCAATGACTGCAACAGATAGCCAATGAGGGAACCACCTATTGAGCCAAAGAAGGCTGCAAAGGATGCCCAAAGTTCAAAGCCCATAAACAAAATACTAAATCCATATTTGGACATTAACAGACGTAATTTTCGAAAGGTCACAGCATCCTCCTTTTTTCTTTCTACTAGTATACCAATTCTTTTTACCCGATGCAACGACCAGCTAAACCTCCTTTTAGATAAACAAAAAGAGATTGAAGATACGTCTTCAACCTCTACAGGGTCTTTACTTCGTCCCTTATTGCTTGGTCAAAACAATAATCCCTTGATCATCCTCTGCTTGCTCCAGATCTTCTAGCGATAACTGATCCCCTTCGATCCGATAGCGATAAGGCTCATCCCCGATACGCATGGATTGATTGACCGGATCAATACTGACCTCTTTGGTCTCTTCTTCTCCATCAGTATCTTGCACCGTAAACGTGCCTTTTTGCCCCGCCACAACTAAGAGAATCATATTTTCCTCGTCCTGTCCTCGATAACTGCCATCTATGGACACTCCTTCTTTCTGTTCTTCACTCGCTGAAGTCACAGTCTGTGATGAAGCAGACGTCTGTTTGCTCGAAGTCTGTGTTGCTTTTTCTTGCTGGCTACAAGCAGTCAGAAAAAGGGCTACCGCCAAGGTCATTATAAACATGATTTTTTTCATTTAGATCGACTCCTTTCGCTATAACCGTACACTATCTACCACCAGTATACGCCAAGAAAGTCTTTAGGTCAATTGTTTACCCCTCTAATAAAAATGCCCTTACCTCCGCAATAAAATACAAGGATCCTGTGACAAATAAGACTTCATCTGGACGACTCTGATCCATAAATTCTTTGATATAGGCCTTGTAGTCAGCTACATAGGGCAGGTCTTGTCGGTCTCCTTGTGCCACCACTTCTCCGTAATGGAAGGTCGTCAAAATCAATTCAGCTTCTGGCAAACCTGTTTGAAGCGTTTCGAGCATCCCGCTATAATCTTTTCGCTTAAGGGCTCCAAATAAAATCTTCACGCGCTTTCCTGCCAAGCTATTGGCAAACTCGATCAAGCGCAACATAGCATGAGGATTATGGGCGCCATCCAGATACAACTGGTCGCCAAACAACTCTAGACGGCCCGGCCACCGCGTCTCTTGCAAGGCGTGCTTGACCTGATCCATATCCACTTCTTGATCTAGGCCTTCCATATAGAGGAAAAAGGCCTCTAGAGCTACTGCAGCATTTTCCCGTTGGTAATCACCCTTCAAGCCCAGAGACGGCAAGACAAGCTCCACGTTTTCATTCCAAAAACGATCCTGCTCTAAGCCAAAATCTTTCTGGAAGGCGTGGAGATCCACAGCCAATTGTCCGGCCCTTTCTTGACAAACGGATGCAGCTTCATTCGACAAGGGACCCACCACAGCTTTCTTGCCCTTCTTAAAGATTCCTGCCTTTTGCTGGGCAATAGCCGCAACAGTCCCTCCCAGCGTTTCCTGATGATCCAGACCAACCGAAGTGATCACTGCGATCTCTCCTGTCATTACATTGGTGGTATCTAGAAGTCCACCGATACCGACTTCCAACAGGACCACATCCACAGCTTGTTCCTTAAAATACAAGAGAGCCATGAGGCAGATAATCTCAAAGTAAGAGAGTTGGTCCTGGGTTTGAAGCAAGGTCTGCTCCATTTGTTGGACTTCTTGACCAATCCGAGTAAAATCTTCATCTGAAATCGGCTGATCCCCAATACAAATCCGATCATGGATACTGATCATATGAGGAGAGGTAAAGGTCCCAACTTTCTTTTGTGAGCCATCAACAATTGACGCAGAAAGGCGATTGTGGATCCCTTCCCATTGGTTCCTGTCACATGAAGAATCGGATAAGCCTTATCCGGCCTCCCTAAAAGGCTCACTGCCTGCTCCATACGATCCAGTCCCGATCGAAAATTCAGACCGATCCGACTATTCATCCATTGCTCAATCTTATTCACATCTTCCTCCTAAAAGAAAAAAGCGACAAAACCTCTTCTGACGTTTGCGCTCCTTTCTTTTGTAGTTATTTCTTTCTCATTTTTACAGCAAGTCCCTCGGGCTTACCAACTCTTTCTAGTTTCTAGGAGTTGGGGTAAAAACGTCCACTGGACTTACCAACTCTTTCCAATTTCTCGGAGTTGGGCTGATACAGTCTCCCAGACTTACCAGCTCTCTCGTATTTCTAGGAGCTGGGCTAAAAACGTCCCCCGGACGTTTTTACTCCTCCATAAAGCTGTTGAAGACTTCTTCGATCATGTCCCATTCTGCATCTGAGTCTTCTGGGATTGGTTGAAGGTCGCCTTCTGTTCCGTCTTCGTTTTCTGTAAATGAATATGCTTGGATTTCAACTTCGCCATTTTCATCTTCCTCTGCATTTGCAGGGATCAAAAGGACATAGTTCTTTCCAAATTCTTCTTTGCCATCGATGGTCAAAAGAATTTCAAACAAGGTTTCATTTCCTTGTTCATCCACCAATGTGATTAATTCACGTTCTTCATGGTCGTGGTTATGATCATGTGCCATACTATTCTTCCTCGTTTTCTTTCTAAAAATTACGATCTAAATAATTTTGTAAAATGAGCTGCGCCGCTAACTTATCAATAACTTTTTTGCGTTTGCTACGGCTAATATCTGCTTGCTCAATCAACATCCGCTCTGCAGCAACTGTTGTCAACCGTTCATCTTGATAGTCGACTGGCAACCCAAACTTTTCAGCAATCATCGTGCCATAAGCCTGACTGGCTTCCACACGCGGTCCGCTGGTGTTGTTCATGTTTTTCGGCAAACCCACAACAAAACGGTCCACCTTGTATTGAGCCACTAATTCGGCTAAGCGCTCCAAACCGAATTCTTTTTTGTCTTCATCGATTTGGATGATTTCAAGACCCTGAGCTGTAAAACCGAGAGGATCACTCACAGCAACCCCGACTGTCTTTGAGCCAACATCCAATCCCATAATTCTCATTAGAGGTCTATTCCTTGCCCTTTCAAATAATAACGTACCAATTCTTCAACGATTTCATCTCGTTCATATTTACGAATTTGGTTCCGTGCATTATTATAACGAGGTACATAGGCAGGATCACCACTGAGTACGTATCCTACGATTTGATTAATTGGATTGTAGCCTTTTTCATCCAGTGATAAAGTATACATCTTTCAAGGTCTCGCTAATTTCCTTACGATTTGAATCATCAAGATTAAAACGTACTGTTTCATCTGTAAATCCCACAAGAACACCCTCTTTCCTTAGAATATTACTATTATACCATAATCAAGAGTTTTCCACAACGGTCAAGTCCTTGATTTTACGGCTTTTTCAAGCATTTTTGAGCTTTTTCAACTAAACTGTTTTTTATTTTTGCTCACTCGCTCCAGCATTGATGAGGTTGTCCGCAAATTGTCTCGGTGTCAGCTTCAACAACTCCGGCAAGTGATTGTTTTTGAAGTAGGTCATACCTTCAGCCTTCTTCACATCCATTGCTTCAAAGTCATAGGTGATGGTCACCTTGTATTCATTCTCATTTTCCAAGGTCAAATCAGCTGTGAAGCCAGGAACTGTCAATGCTTCCTTAAAGGCATCATCCTTGGTAAAAGATTCTCTCAATTGTTTTTGCGCTTCCTCGACTCCAACCTGTTGGATCCCTTTTTTCAGTTCCTCATCAGTTGCCGTCACATTGACGGTCTCTAATTTTTTAAAGGTATTCCCCACATAGGTGACAATTTGCGTCTGTTGTGTGCCCTTATCATCCTTTGGAAAGACAAAGGTTCTTGTAATTACTTGATTTTCTTCAGCTTTTTGTAAGATACTCTTATTATCCTTTTGTAGCTGTTCTGCTTTCGCTTTGATTGCTTTTTGCTCACTTGAGGTTGGCGTTTTCACTTGCTTTTTTTGACCACATCCTGTCAAACACAAGGCAAGTGCACCCAATAAGAAGATTTTTCTTTTCATTTTTCATTCCTTACTAGTTATTGTTTTCTAAAATATTGTATCATAGATTTCGTAAAATTGGCGCAGTAAACTGCTATCCATTTCTATTTTGAACAAGAAAAAAATCAGAAACAAACCGTTTCTGATTTCAATCGCTTTAAAGTGCAGCACGCATCCGTGCTTCCGCATTTTCTACATTTCGAACAGATCGTGGCAAGAAAGCACGAATATCATCTTCTTTGTAGCCCACTTGGAGACGTTTGTCATCTACTAAGATCGGACTTTTAAGAATACGAGGTGTTTCCATGATGATGTCAATGACTTCATTGACACTCAAGTCTTCGATGTCCACTCCTAGATTTTTAGCGTATCGATTTTTTGAAGAGACAATACTTGCCACTCCATTTTCAGTCTTTGTAAGGATATCCAACAATTCTTCTTTGGTGATTCCTTCCTTACCGAGGTTTTGTTCTTTATAAGTTAGCTGGTGAGCGTTGAGCCAAGTCTTTGCTTTTTTACAGCTGGTGCAACTTGACACTGTATAAATTTTAATCATGCATGCACTCCTTTCGCTACACGATAATACTATCGTATTAAATTATAACACAAAAACCATCAGTCTAGCGACCTATTTTGAAAAAAATTAATCTTCAATTTCAATTGCGTCATCTAAATCTAGAGTTACTTCTTCTACGACAGGAGCTGCTTCTTCAGTTTTATCAAGGCTTTTCACCGCTTCGTCTTCTTCGATCAAACCAAAATGTACCCGAACCTTGTGGTCGATTTCGTCAAAAATTTCTGGGTGGTCAGCCAAGAATTTCTTAGCATTTTCAGATCCTTGACCAATTTTTTCGCCATTATATGAGTACCACGCACCCGCTTTTTGAATGATATCCAAATCTGTTGCAATTTTAACCAATTCACCCGTACGTGAAATTCCTTCCCCGTACATGATTTCAACCATGGCTTCTTTAAACGGTGGAGCTACCTTGTTCTTTACAACCTTGATCTTAGTTTCCTTACCAACGTTGGTATCTTTTTGGTCCCCAGTCCCCTTGATTTGAGTATTTCCACGAACATCTAGACGAACAGAGGCGTAGAATTTAAGGGCACGACCACCAGGTGTGGTTTCAGGATTCCCAAACATAACCCCAACTTTTTCACGCAATTGGTTGATAAAGATAGCAATGGTCTTGGTCTTGTTGATGGAAGCTCCGAGTTTGCGCATCGCTTGGCTCATCATCCGCGCTTGCAAACCAACGTGGCTATCCCCGATATCTCCATCGATTTCCGCACGTGGTACCAAGGCCGCAACAGAGTCAACAACCACCAAATCAACCGCACCAGAGTCGATCAATTTACCAGCAATTTCAAGTCCTTGTTCCCCTGAGTCTGGTTGAGACAAGAGAAGTTCGTCGATATTGACCCCAAGAGCTGCTGCATAAGATGGATCCAAGGCATGCTCGGCATCGATAAAGGCAGCAATGCCTCCTTCTTTCTGTGCTTGCGCTACTGCATGGAGGGCAACGGTTGTTTTACCAGATGATTCTGGACCATAGATTTCGATGATCCGACCTTTTGGATAACCACCAGCACCCAAGGCAATATCAAGCGCCAAGGAACCAGAGCTCATGACTTGTACTTTTTGCTCTGCACGTTCACCCAAACGCATGATGGATCCTTTACCAAAGTCTTTTTCGATCAACTTCAGGGCATCGTTGAGCGCTTTTTCACGCTCATCTCCAAATTTCTTAGTGATATCATCTAATTTTTTTCTGTTTTTTTCGCCATTCTTTTCTCCTATTTTTTTGCTATACAGGAAATGCATGCAACTCACCGACGTTTTCCGTCCTTTGAAAGGCACATTTCTATCCATTTTTAGAATTATTCTTCATTTGGCACAAGCTTCATTATACCAAATTTTCACCATTTAATACAGCCAAGCGTACCAAATTAAAGGCATGAAGAACTGCAATTTCGCGGACATCCGCCCGGCTACGTCCAGCGATATTGACTTGGACACTATCCACTCCATTTGGAGTCGCAAGTCCGATAAAGACGGTCCCTGCTGGGTGCCCTTCTAGACTATCTGGCCCCGCAACTCCGGTCAGGCTAACACCATAATCGGATCCTGTTAACTTACGGGCCTGTGAAGCCATGGCTTGAGCTGTAAAATGAGACACCACTCCATGTTGCTCTAACTCTTGAGCTGGAATAGACAACATCTTGCTTTTTTCTTCCAGACTATAGGTGACAAAACCACCCGCGAAGATGCTGGACGCCCCTGAAAAGTCTGCCAAAGTCGCTTGGAAAAGGCCAGCTGTCAGGCTTTCTGCAGCTGTAATAGTCTTGCCAGTCCGTTTCAAGAGATCAAAGGCCACCTTGGCCATCGAATTGTCATCCCCATAACCGTAAAACAGTTCATGCAAGGGTTGATGATCCAGGGTGTGGCGTGATAAGATTTCCTTTTCTAAAACATCGAGCTTCGCATCCGCTGAAGCTTGATCCTTCGCCTTTGTAGATAGACGCAAGGTCACTTCTCCCGTCTTGGCATAAGGGGCCACCGTCGGATCACTCTGCTCTTCAATGATATCTGCTAGGATCGTAACCAGCTGGCTTTCCCCAATCCCAAAGAAGCGCAAGACTCTTGAAAAAAGCTGTTCCCCTGTTGTCAAATGAGGCACCAATTGTTCGTTGACCATAGGTTTTAACTCACTTGGAGGGCCCGGGAGAACGACATAGGTCACACCATCGACTTCAATCAAACCTCCAACCGCGAGACCTGTACGGTTTTGAAGGGGGATTGAACCGGCAATCAATTGTGCTTGTCGCTCATTATTGGGCGTCCGGACATAATCAGGGCGACTGGCAAAGAAGGTGTCGAGTTTGGCAAGCGCTGTCGGATCAAAAACCAGTTCTTTCCCTAAAAACTTAGCAAGGGTTTGCTTGGTCAAATCATCCTCTGTTGGCCCAAGTCCACCACATAAAATCACCAAATCACTGCGTTTTGAAGCTGTCTCAATGGTCGAGAAGAGACGACCTTCATTGTCTCCTACCGCCACATGATAATAGACATCAATCCCTAAACTAGCTAATTTTTCAGACAAGAATTGAGCATTGGTGTTGACAATTTGTCCTGTTAAAATTTCTGTTCCAACTGCAATAATTTCCGCCTTCATGGTGCCTCCCACTTATACTATTCGTAATTTTTCATTTCATTTGTAACACAATTTCCTAAATTATTTTAAAAAAACAGATTGAAGAAAAAAAGTCCATTTTTAGGTAACTTTCTTCAATCTTTTTCTTTTTAGAGTATAAAGTAAAAAAACTCTTAGAAATACTATTACATCAACATTCCTAAGAGATTTAACTACGTGGTAACAACTTCTAAAAGGGCTATTTTCTATTGTGGATAGAGCTTATCTCTATTCTGAAGCAACCATATCGAGTGGTTGCTTTTTTACTACTTTCTTGATCTAAAAGCCTTCTTGTGGCTCTAATTCTTGTTGTTTCCCCTCATCTTTTGTGATACAATAGCATCAATTTATTTTTAGGAGGATAATATATGACTTCTACTATTGGTATTATAAGTTTATCTAGTGGGACTATGGGTGAAGACTTTGTCAAGCACGAAGTGGACTTGGGTATTCAACGTCTCAAGGACCTCGGACTCAACCCTATCTTTTTACCTCATTCGCTAAAAGGCTTAGATTTTATCAAAGAACATCCTGAAGCTCGTGCAGAGGATTTGATTCAGGCCTTTTCTGATGATAGCATCGACATGATCCTATGCGCCATTGGTGGAAACGATACCTATCGCTTGCTACCTTATCTTTTTGAAAATGACCAACTACAAAAGGTTATCAAACCAAAGATTTTTCTCGGTTTCTCGGATACGACCATGAACCATCTCATGTTGCATAAACTAGGAATCAAGACTTTTTACGGCCAATCCTTTCTAGCAGACATTTGTGAGTTAGACAAAGAAATGTTGCCATATAGCCTCCACTACTTCAAAGAATTGATTGAGACGGGAAGAATCTCAGAAATTCGACCTAGTGACGTTTGGTATGAGGAACGGACTGATTTTAGTCCCAAAGCCTTGGGAACACCTCGTGTCAGCCATGCAAATACAGGTTTTGACTTGTTACAAGGCAATGCTCAGTTTGAGGGAGAAATCCTCGGTGGTTGTCTTGAGTCTCTCTATGATATTTTTGACAACTCTCTACACGCAGATAGCACAGACCTCTGCCAAAAATACAAACTTTTCCCTGACTTATCCGACTGGGAAGGAAAGATTCTATTGCTAGAAACAAGTCAAGAAAAGCCTGAACCTGATGATTTTCAAAAAAATGTTGCAGGCTTTAAAAGAAACTGGGATATTTGAGGTCATCAGTGGACTCTTGGTCGGAAAACCTATGGATGAAACTTTCTATGACGACTATAAAGAGGCACTATTGGATATCATTGATAGCAATATCCCAATTGTCTATAATCTGAATGTCGGACACGCAACTCCAAGAGCAATTGTCCCCTTCGGAGTCCACGCGTATGTAGATGCAACGGAGCAAGTCATTCGCTTTGACTATAACAAATAGAGCTGAGATGGATTTC